>Ga0114957_1001975_pt1 | contig 20736 bp, 16 predicted proteins | sample BantaG_FD_87175 | JGI IMG/M metagenome (GOLD analysis project Ga0114957, IMG submission 87175) | Marine algal microbial communities from Bantry Bay, Ireland - BantryBay_4 metaG | ecosystem: Host-associated > Algae > Red algae > Unclassified | place: Bantry Bay, Ireland | collected 2014-11-21 | reverse complement strand
TGTCGAACAACAGGTTTGAAACGATTGGCTTTTTTAGTGGCATTGGGGTCGACTACTTCGCCGTCTCCACCAATACTCATTACCTTTTGAAAATCATTTCCATAAGCACCCAACACATAGTCATACATGTCCCAGGTATTGACGCCTAATGCTTCCCTTGCGTAAAATTGATCCCACGGATTCGGGGTTTTAAAACGGGTGAGATCTAGCAGTCCTTCATCTACCACAGCAACAGTATATGTCATTGGGCGGCCTTGATTTTCACTTACCTTGACGGTAAAATTTTCTTTGGGTTCCAATACATCGGGCATGACAATTTTAGGATCCAGTCGTGTTTTTGGATTTTCGATAGTAACTGGAATTACGCCATACATTCTCAAGCCCAAATCATTCTTCTGCTGTCCGTGTGCTTGTAATAAAGTGGCGTGGATATAGACATTCGGTGTCATATCCTTGGTGGATTTAATGGTAAAAGTATTGTCTCCTGCTACGGCATCTTTCCAGACGGTCTTAATAACTTTTGAGCCATTTTCGATGGAAATCAAACAGCGGCTATCTTCTGATGCAGGAATCTTTACCACAATGTCCTCTCCTGCCTGATACGTTTTTTGACTGGAAGAAAAATTTAACATTGCTGCAGCCTGTCGCATAGAACCATCATCATCATCCGACCAAGGATAGCCAGCGTAAAAATAGTCTCCGGTACAGTGACCAGATGCTGAATTACAAGCACGAATCATATAGCGTCCCCAACCTTCTACTCTTACATTATATATTCCTTTTCAAGCACTATCGGTCTGAATGGTATTACGGGATAAAGATCCGGTATGATTAGCTGAATTATATTGGGTGGACTCACTATTTGAATCACTATCCCACCACCAGCGCCATTCGAGCCGGTAAAGTCCGACGTCTATTTTGGCGTTGGGAACTGGGCTACCGTTTTGGTCTAGGACGACGACTTCTATGGGGTTGTCTTTACCAAAATCCAGTCGTTTGGAACCATATTCATTGAGGGGAATAGCAAGACCCGTATATTGTGAATAAGGGCTAAAATTCATGGTAAAATTATCCATACTAAAATCTCCACCCTGTTCGAAAGCACGACTTTTAAAATTGATTTTCAGTTTACCAGGGGCCAGTTCATTACTGATTAAATCTGCGCTGAGTGTCGCATTTCCTTTATCGTTGACGGCCCCATCAAAGACGACCTGTGGTTCGGCGGTAAACTGTCTGGCGGGATCATCAAAAACAAAGTCGTTGAATTTGGGAAATTTTGTGGTGGTGGTTTTTAGTTGAGATTCTATTTTGGCTTTGAGATTTTTAGCTGGGGCACCGTGTAGCCAGTTGACTTGTAAATCTCCGGTTAGTTTTTTGTCTTCAGGGCCGAGTTCTTCTTTGCCGAAGTCCAGTTTTATTTTCAAACGATTCGGTTTTACTGTTTCAATTTTCAGCGTTTTAGAAAATTTTGCACCACCGATATTGACGTTAGCGGTCCAGTTTCCGGTGGGAGCAGTTTCGTTAGTAGCAATGTGTAGTGGGTATACCCCGTCTACGTTGTTGGAACTCACCATTTCTATCTGCACCTGACCACGAGGATCACGCAGGGTAAATTGCACCGGATGATCCGCAGGTAGTTTTCCTGTTTTATCTTCTAATACAAAATTTAAATATAAAGAGTCTCCTGGTCTCCACACCCCACGTTCTCCGTAGAAATAGCCTTTTAATCCTTTTTGGGGTTTTACTCCGGCGACATCAAATCGGCTGAGGGACAAGGCATAAGCATCTAATACTTTTAAATATCCACTTTGTTTATGAAAACTGGCAACAGCTAGAAAAGGGTCTCTTTTTAAGTTAAATCGAGCGATACCTTCGTTGTTCGTTAAAGCGGTTTTGATAGGTTGTTGCGAATAATCGTAGAGTGTTATCGAGGCTTCGGGGATAGGATTGGCGGTACGCAAGTCGTTGGCGAATACCAGTAATGATCCGTCATCCCCATGCTTTGCCATCATTCCAATGTTAGAGGCGATCACATTTCGACGAACGAAATTATCGCTTTGATAGTAGGCAGGGAAACAGGGATTTTGCGCATGAGAATAGCGATACCCCTCGTAATAATTATAATCTTGCTTCCAAAAGGACTGGATATTTTCCTTGTCAATATTATTGGCTAGTACAGCCAAATTATTATTACTATTATTATTAGCCGTAGGCGAATCACCACATTCATACTCCGCATAATTTTGTTTAAAACCAATCCGTACCTGATAAATGGCTGTAGGATCTTTGTCTACCAATGGTTGTAAATCTACTGCATACCGCATCATCACGGAAGAACGAGCAGCAGGATTGAGTTCTGATAAATTAAATTTTTTCTGGAAGATAACCCGTCCCACCATTTCCATCTGGTAGGTTCCCTGAAAATCATTGTATTGAAAAAATTGTAAAATATTATTATTATAAATTTTTAATACCTCAATGTCTACGGCGGTTAATCCTACTGCTTCAAAAGGAAAGATAAGCCCTTTCGTCTGAGGGATGATATTCCCGTTTCCGACCAGCTTTACCTGTGGTTTTTCTTTGACAAATTCGACATTCCAAGTAGAAGGTTTCGCAATTTTTCCATTGCCAATATTACGAATCCCAGCATTAACCGTAAGGGTCTGTGTGCCTTTTAACTCATTATTTGAATAAATTCTAATTTTATTACCATCAATTACCGTCTTAACATCATCTCCTCCCGTGGAAAAACGAAAGAATCCTTTTAAATCCTGAATCCGTAAAATAGGATCAGAAAAATAAGCGACTACGTGTGGCTCTGGGTCGCGTACCACCTCTACTCCTGTCAGCACAAAATCGTTGATTGAAGGAACGGATACTTTCCGAGGTTCAAGGCTTTCTGTGATCCCAACCGTACGGCCATCTAAATTTAATAAAACCTCAGAAGTCTGCGCTCCTCTTACGATGGAAGTGACCACAAATGGATGGTGCGTGGCATCAACAGAGGCTTCCCATTGGATGGGTAGACTTGTACCTCCTTGCGAAGCAGTCAGTAATTTTTCAAGTTCTTTTTTCTCGAGTAAATCTCCCGTGATAAGTACACCGCGTAACTGTTGCTCGGAGAGTGACTGAACGTTAGTGGGTTCCAGTCCATCCACCTGAAGAGAAAGGTGTTGCTCCCGAGTTCTAAAATTAAATTCAAAGCTTCGAATATCCTTAGCAAGACCATTGACCAGTTTTCGGATTTTGAGTTTACCCAAATATTTGGTTCCGGAAGGAAACCATCCTTCTGGCTCGAAAATAAGGGTCTTATCGTTTTCCCATCGTGCTACGCCCTTGACCGTAGGACTAAAAGACAGTAGGTCTTCCACTTCCGCTCCAACCATACTAGAATCTGCGATGGACTGCACAAATCGAATTCGAACGGGGTCTTCTTTAGAAATAGTTCCCGAGGTATAAGCATAGATATAAGAAGAAAGCGAAGGCGCCATTGGGGAGGCCTTTGTGGGCTGGTGATCCTCATTTCTGCATCCGAAAATAAAAATAAGGATGATAAAAAGGACTACACAACGTAAATAAGAGATTGAGATTTTCATAAGATTCTATTGGGAATTGAGAGAAAAGTTTAATCCAAAGATAGGATTATTTATAAAAATAATAGATTTGTGTTAGTATTTGCTAGCAACTTTTGGATAAGTGTATACGTTCAACGATTAATTGCATTATTTACTTTCACTATGATGACTGATTTTCTTCCGCTTTTTCCCTTAAAATTGGTAGTTTTCCCTGGAGAACTACTCAATCTGCATATTTTTGAGCCACGATACAAGCAGTTGGTTCGTGAGTGTGAAGATAACCATATTACTTTTGGTATCCCCGCTTATATTGATGATAAATTGATGGATTTTGGTACAGAGCTGAAACTCCTTGGTATTGAGCAAAAGAATGAGGATGGTTCGATGGACATTCGAACAGAAGGTGTTGGTATTTTTAAAATCCATAATTTCTATCAGGAAGCACCCCAAAAGTTATATCCAGGAGCGGATATCGAACGGATGGTGGACAATAGCTCTGGCGATCCTAAGAAATACGAGCTGATTGTCAAAGCCGTGGAGGAGCTTTTTCAACTGCTTAATATTGAAAAAGACATTCCAACACTGGGAGATCCTTATTTGACTTATGAACTGGCACACCACATGGGGTTTTCGTTAGCGCAGGAGTATTCGTTTTTATGTATTCCAACAGAGCGAAAGCGACAGCATTTTATGCTGACGCATTTAGAGCAGTTAATTCCTGTTGTGATAGAGACTGAGCGACTACGCAAAAAAGCGAATATGAATGGGCATTTTAAGAACGTGATCTCACCGGGGGATGTGGAAGAATAAATAGGATCATCCCGAATTATTTATCCAAAAAGGAGTTGACCGGTTGGCTTTTAGCCCTACTCTTCCTTGACAAAAAATAAGCTAGCCAAACCTTTATATCTTATTCTTTAATTGATCTTAGGCTAGATCGTTCCCCCTAGGAAATGGCAATTAAATAAATGACGATTCTATACTTCCTGCAAATTTTCCTACTTTTATTCCTTTCTTTTCTATCAAAAAAATTGCCTAACCAATGACACTAAAAATAAAAGACTTTGCACACTATAAAAAAGTATACGCCGATAGCGTAAAAAATCCCGAGAAATTCTGGGCCAATCAAGCTAAAACTTTTTCTTGGCGCAAGCCTTGGAAGCAGGTACTCGAAAATGACTTCCGCACGCCCGCTGTCAAATGGTTCGTAGGTGGAAAGCTGAACATTACCGAAAACTGTCTTGACCGTCACCTCAAAACACAGCCAGATCAAACCGCACTAATCTGGGAACCCAACGATCCTAGTCAACCTTTTAAAACCTATACTTACCGCGAACTCCATGGACTGGTTTGCCAAGCCGCCAATATGCTCAAAGCCAATGGTATCAAAAAAGGAGACCGCGTTTGTTTCTATATGCCAATGGTACCTGAATTGACTATCGCCGTACTGGCTTGCGCACGAATTGGTGCGATCCACTCGGTCGTATTTGCTGGATTCTCTGCCAGCGCATTGGCAGATCGGATCAAAGATGCTACTTGTAAAATGGTGATCTGTTCTGATTTTAATGCACGGGGCAGCAAAAATATTCCGGTAAAAAAAGTAGTGGATGACGCGCTGAAGATGGGATGTAAATCTATTGAAACGGTATTGGTACATAAAAATACCGGAGCGAAGGTAGCGATGAAAAAGGGACGAGATAAATGGTGGGGGAAAGAGATGGATGGTCGATCCAAATCCTGCCGAGCAACGCAGATGGATTCAGAAGATCCCTTATTTATTTTATACACTTCTGGTTCGACTGGAAAACCTAAAGGGGTCGTGCATACTTGTGGAGGATATATGGTTTATACATGTTTTAGCTTTCGCAATGTTTTTCAATATGAAGAAGGAGATGTCTATTGGTGTACCGCAGATGTGGGTTGGATCACTGGGCATTCTTATATTATCTATGGCCCCTTGCTAGCTGGTGCTACGACGGTCATGTCGGAAGGCGTGCCTACTTATCCTGATGCGGGACGGTTTTGGCATATTTGTGAAAAACATAAGGTCACCCAATTCTATACAGCACCTACGGCTATCCGTGCACTGATGGCCCTTGGCGACCATTGGCCGGATCATTATGATTTGAGTAACCTCAAAGTCCTCGGTACCGTCGGAGAACCCATCAATGAAGAAGCATGGAAATGGTACAAAGATAAAATTGGTAAAAATAAACTGCCCATTGTTGATACCTGGTGGCAAACAGAAACGGGAGGGATCATGATCTCTGGTTTGGGAGACATTTCTCCACAAAAAGCAACCTTTGCAGGCTACCCGCTACCCGGTATTCAGCCTTGCCTGGTCACTGCCGAAGGAAAGGAAATCAAGGGCAATGGGAAAGAAGGATTGCTTTGTATAAAATTCCCATGGCCTTCCATGATTCGTACCACTTATGGCGACCACGAACGATGCCGACAGGTTTATTTTTCTGCTTTTGACAATCTGTATTTTACCGGAGATGGTGCGCGACGGGACAGCAAAGGGATGTATCGAATCATTGGTCGAGTGGATGATGTAATCAATGTTTCGGGTCATCGAATGGGAACTGCAGAGGTGGAAAATGCGATCAATGAACACGATAATATTATTGAATCTGCAGTGGTCGGTTATCCGCACAACATCAAAGGACAGGGCATCTATGCGTATGTGATTCCAAATAAAAAAATAACAGACGAAGCGGCTTTTATCAAGGAAATCCGTAAGGTCGTTACTCAGGAGATTGGCCCGATTGCAAAGCCGGATCAAATTCAGGTTGTTTCGGGTTTACCCAAAACCAGAAGCGGGAAGATCATGCGCAGGATTCTACGGAAGATTGCGTCAGGAGACATTAAAAAGCTGGGAGATACAAGTACTTTGTTGAATCCTGAAGTGGTGAAGGAGGTAATTAAAGGAGTCAAGAAGTAATATTCTGGTGACACCATTAAATATATCGTAAGTTTGTCATCAAAGTTGTTTAAAATAATTATCCTATGGCACATACTAATTTCTGGGACGGATCGAATCACTACCTTTGTGATCGCGAACTGGCCCAATCCTTTCACATTGCCCGTACCTTGGGGATGCCTCTGCTGATTGAGGGAGAACCGGGTACCGGAAAAACGGAGCTTCCACTGCAATATGCGGCAGATCAGAATTTGGAATTATTCGTTTATCCAACAGGTAGTAAAAGTAATGTAGAGCAGTTTGTAGCGCGTTTTGATCATGTCAAATATTTACGAGATTCGCAGATTGAGATTTTAAATGCACAGCGTACCGAAAAGGGGCTGGGCACTACCCTATCTACTGGTGGTCGTGATCCCGAAAAACTGGGTGACTATGTCGTGAAAGGACCGGCAGCTAATGCGTATAGCACGCCAAATGCGGTTTTGTTGATTGATGAAATTGATAAGGCGCCTAGAGAGTTTCCCAATGATTTATTGTATGCACTGAGCCACCGTCGTTTTGTGATGCCGGAATCTGGTGAGGTGATCGAAATATCTGAAAAAGAAATGCCTGCTATCGTTATTACTTCCAACCGAGAACAGGAATTGCCTACGGCTTTTAAGGGCCGCTGTATTTATCATTATATCAACTTTCCCGAAGCTGACATCATGCGAAAGATTGTCAGCAAACACTTCCCAAAAGTCTCCAATAAAATTGTCGATACGGCACTAGATGTTTTTTATCACCTTCGTCGAATCGGTCTGGAACGAGCACCTACTACCCGTGAGTTGCTCAACTGGCTAAAATATGTCAAACAGTTTTCTACCAAAGAAGCGATTGAGAAAATCGAACGCCTCGAAGGTATGGGGACGTTGATCAAAACCCAGACAGATTTGGAAAAAATTCAACGAACGATTTTAAATGATCCAGATGATTTCAGGAATCGGAGTACTTCTAATTAAGGAATGGCGATTAAATAGAAGCCAACTGGCCAACCAGCAATTTACAGCTCTAAATTATAAACAAATGTTCGAGACGCTTCCAAAACATTTTCGTTCTTTTGATCTACCAGTAGATGTTCGCGCATTGTTGCTATTACAAAAAGCGATGGATCGGAGACTGGTAAAAACACTGGGAGATATCTATGTTTTGCTGCGAGGGATTATCGTAAAAGATCCAAAAATGATGGGGCCTTATACACGGGCTTACTATGATTATTTTTTAAATATTGACATCCAAAATGGAGAAACCCTCAGCGACGCAATTCTGCGATCCGAAACTTTTAAACAATGGAAATCGGATAACCTGGATCGGTTTGGGGATGACATAGAGATAGACGATTTGATCAATGCCTTTCTCGACGAAGTCCATCTGACTACGTATGATATCAATGAAGTGATTAACGGACGCGAAATCTGGGATAAGGATCGCGGAGACCTAGAAGACGAGGATGGCGAAAATAGTGCAGACGAAATAGGACAACGTAATTTGGACAAAATGGCCGACTATTCTGACCTCTCACTGGAAGAATTGCTGAAGCGGATGGAGGAAGTGATGAAGGAACAAAAAGGCAAACATTCTGGCGGCAGTCACTGGATCGGCACAGGTGGTATTTCTCCTTATGGACATGGTGGTGCGGCGAAGGATGGTATCCGGGTAGGCGGTACTGGAGGTGGAAAAATGGCGCGTAAAGTGATGAATGATCGTCGATTCTTTCCGGTAGATCGCGATGCTATTTTAAATGATAACAATGTCGATGCAGCCCTTGCTTCGCTAAAAGGAATCGTAGAAGAAAGTGCGCATAACGAACTCGACATTCCAGTCACCATCAATCAGGGTTTGAAACGCGGTGGTTTGTTTTTTCCGGAAATGAAAAATATTACGGATCAAAAATTACAAGTAATACTGATTGTAGATAATGGTGGATATTCCATGTCTCCTTATGTACGGACGGTACAGACTTTATTTAGAAAAATGAAGACCCGATTCGCTCATGATTTAGAAACCTATTATTTTCACAATACAGTTTATGATGCGGTCTACGCGGATGCGTATCGCAGCAAACCCATTCCTGTCGAACGTATCCTTTCCAAAGATCCCAACTACCGTGTCTTCTTCGTAGGCGATGCCAGCATGGCGGCGTATGAACTCAACCGTACCAGCATGAACACCTATCGTGCCATGCGCGATCATTTTAAGAAAATCGCCTGGCTGAATCCAGAACCAAAAAAGTATTGGCGACATACGTTTACCATTAATGTAATCAAGGAAATTATAGATATGTTTCCGCTGAGTCCTCGTGGAATTGAGGAGGCGGTGCGGGAAATGAATCGGTAGGAGGATTGGTGATTAAGGAATGTTGATAAAATAAATCAAGACACTATGCTTCCTCTTTTTCCATCACTCTATTTAATTGCCATTCCTAATGGACTAACTAACATCTTTTTCGGAAAATCCTTCGAGCTCTTCCAGCAGGTCTTCTGCTTCATCGCCATATTCTGCTGAAAAGCCCAGTTCCAGTGCGCGTTCCAGGTATTCAGTAGCGAGGTCAGGTTGATTGGTTTTGATAAAATACCATCCCATGTTTTTGTAGGCATACGAGTTTTTCGGATCCAGTTCAATGGCGTATTTGATGAGATTGAGGCCTTCTTCTAACTCTCCTAGTTCAATAAGTGCAAATCCTTTATTATTATAAGCAAAAGCAAAGTCCTCGTCTATACGTATAGCGCGATCAAAATCAACAATGGCCTTTTGATATTGTTTTAATTCCAGTCGATAGAAGCCAATATTATTCAAGGCGGTGGCATTACGGGGATCTTCCATTAATGCTTTTTCCGCAAAGGTGATCGCCATCTTGGTTTTATCCATTGCAAAGTAGCATCCTGCAATACATAGCAGGTATTCAAATTTTTCTTCTGACTGATTGAGTAATTTTTTGTAGGAATTAAGGGCAGCGCAAAATTTATCATTTTGATATAGCAATACTGCGTTTTGTAACAGGTAGTCTTCACTGGATGGATGGAGACGTAACAAGTCGCCAGAGATGGCCAGCGCCAGATTATATTGTTCATCGGCGAGTAGAAAGTATAATTTATTTTGTAACATCTCTTCACTATCTGGTACAATTTCCAGCGCGTGATTGACACAAAGCAGGGCATTTTCATAATCTCCTAACTCGTAATGACAAACAGATAGTCCTGACAAGGCATCTACGAGTAGTGGATCAATTGTTAGCACCTCTTGAAAATATTTACCTGCATTTTGGAAGTCTTTGCTGTTATAAAGTTTGACCGCTTTAGTGTAGAGAGTTTCCAGCTTCTTATTTTCAGAGTAGTTCATATTCTACTGTTTAGGGATGAAATATTTGCGCTTAACTAGCTTTAAAAGAGAGCTATTACCTTATATAAGCAAAAACTGCTCCGTCAAACGCAATTGTGCCCTTCCCCTGTATAAATTTTGTTGTGGATACCCTGTTTTATAGTATAAGTCCCCTAAAAGATAATCTGTAAAAAATCTTACGGCCATGAGGTATGCCAGCGTGGGCGCTGCTAGCGCAAGAGTGGATTTCTCCAGTGGTTGGAGTAGATCTGAGGTCGCGGAAAGATAGCCTTTTTGAAAAGCCTTGTATCGTTCCCAGTCTACCTGTATATGATTCAGGTTTTTCTCGTCTTCGGCAGTAGTGACGGTTGCGGTGCGTAGTCCGTCGCCATAATCGTAATGGACATAGCCGGGCATGACGGTGTCCAGGTCAATCACCACTGGTGCCGCTCCGTTCTTACCAAACAGTACGTTATTAAATTTGGTATCGTTATGGGTGACTCGTAGCGGGATTTTTTGCTGGTTGGCCAACTGTTGAATTACGCACATTTGAGGCTTGAGTTTTTCGATGATGGCCAGTTCATTGGCGATTTCGGATAGGCGGTCTTTGGGGTTGGCGGATACGGCTTTTTTTAGTTGAGATAAGCGGACGGGGACATTGTGAAAATCAGGAAGTACAATGGATAATTGATGAACAGGAAAGTCGCGTAGTTGATAAAGGAAATGGCCGAACGCGCGTGCTGCGGTATGGATTTGCTGGTGGGCTATTGCTGGATTTGTATCGGGTATGGTGTGGGAAGTATGGTGTTCAAAGAAATTCAGGATTCGCCAGTACTCACCCAGTTTGGTCTGGTGGTAGAAGCGTCCGTCGGTGGTGGGAAGGACGGTTAGGTGGTCTACTTTTGAAGAATAGGTATGAGGTTGTTTTTTTATAAAATCAGTTATCATGACCAGGTTCTTCATCAGGCTGGGAACGTCGGGAAATACTTGGTGGTTGATGCGTTGGAGGAGGTAGTCTTTTCCGTTGGGATTTAGGAGACGGTAGGTGTCGTTGATGTGTCCGTCTCCGACGGGGATTGGTTTATAGTTTTCGGGGTTGGGAAAATAGTGGTGAAGGAGATATTCCATTTTTTTTCAATAAATCACCACTGCTTTCACCACGTCTTCTCCAATTTCCTCGTTCATCATTTTAATAATTTTATCTTTACCAAAATTCAGTTCCTGCTTGAGTGGTGCGGAATCAATTTGGACTAACAGTTTTCCTTTGCGAAGGCTGACTTCACGGGTATATTTATTGATGCTTGGGCCCATCATTTTTTCCCAAATAGATTTCACCTTTAGCTGATCCAGTTTGGGTTTTAGGCGGCGGGAATTATACATTTCCGCCAGGACATCCTTTATTTTTTGATCGTTGTATTTTTTCATGTTATCGTCTGTAGGAGATTTCCGTTTTCTACGGTAAATTTACGATAATCTGTGGCGTATTGCTCAACTATTTTTTCCAGTCGATTTTCGTGGGTATCGGTAATGAATATTTGTCCAAAATTCTGATCCAGTAAAAGACTAATTAACTGTTCTACTCGATAGCGGTCTAGTTTGTCAAAAATATCATCCAACAATAGTAGCGGATTTTTTCCTTTTTGTTGTTTTAACAATTCATATTGTGCTAACTTCAGCGCCAGTACGAAAGACTTGAGTTGTCCCTGCGAAGCAAATTTTCGGACAGGCCGTTCATTAATCAAGAGTTTGAGGTCATCCTTGTGAATACCTACAGTAGTCCGTTGTAGAATCCGGTCTTTTTCGCGAGCGTTGCGCAACAGATCCGCCAGAGGTTCCGCTGCTAGTTTTGACATATACTCACCCGCTACGGTTTCCGCATTATCGGCAATGATTTGATAATACTTTTCAAATAATGGAAACAGTTCTTCCACAAATGCACACCGTGCCGTAAAGATAGCCGACGCCGGAGCCAGTAATTGTTGATCGTAAATATTGATAAGTGCTTCATCGAAGTAACCGCCCTTTCCCATTTCTTTTAATGCAGCGTTTCGTTGTTTGAGTACCTTGTTGTAGGTGATGAGATTTTTTAGATAATGGCTATCTAGTTGCGACAACGTATTATCTATGAATCGCCGGCGTTCCTCACTGCCTTCAGAAACCAGTTGGGTATCATCCGGGACGATCATCACCACGGGGATATATCCGATGTGGTCGGATAGGCGATCATAAGGCTTATCGTTTCGTTCGAGTATTTTTTGTTTACCGGGGATTACTTTAGCGACGACCTTATCTCCTGCTTCAAATTTTCCTTGAATGCGAAAAAAATCTGTACCATGAAAAGCGAGTAGTCGGTCGTTGGTGCTGAATCGGCTTTTGGTCATACCGAGATAGTAAATCGCTTCTAGCAGGTTGGTTTTTCCCATACCATTTTTGCCTACAAAGCAATTGAGCTGTAGAGAAAAATTTACCCTAAGGGTCTGATAGTTTTTAAAATGAGTTAATTTTAGTTCGCTCAATATCATTTTTTGGGCTATTAGTTTTGGCTGTTAGCTATTGGCTGCCCTATAACGTGTATGCGAATTTGTTTAGCAACACTTGTTTAAACGGCGTAATTTCGCAAAAATAAGGGTTTTATAGCGTTTTCAATTAGATAGCTGACAAAATATAGACTTTTGTTCATCAACTTTTGAATGGTAGAGGATAATAATGTTAAAGGAATGCCTTATCTTTGTGAGCAGATTCATACGCTGAAAGCGTTTTTATACAAAGGTTGTTTTTATAAACCAAAAAATTTAATAACACTCATGGGTAAAGTAGCAGATAAGAGCAAAGCAAAGTCGACTAAGAAAATAAAGTATTCAAAAGAATTATATCTTAAGTGGTATGAACAGATGTTGACGATTCGTCGGTTTGAGGAGAAGGCATTGATGATGTATGGAATGCAGAAGATTCGTGGTTTTTGCCATGTTTATATAGGTCAGGAAGCGATTACGGCGGGTATTGAATCTGTATTGACAAAAGATGACGCGATTGTTACGGCTTATCGCCAACACGGTACTGCGCTCGGACGTGGGGTGACACCTAAGGAGGCGATGGCGGAGCTGTTTGGTAAAAAAACGGGGATTGTAAAGGGAAAAGGAGGCTCGATGCACTTTTTCTCCAAAGAAAATAAATATTTTGGTGGAAACGGTATTGTCGGTGCACAGATTCCGATTGGTGCAGGAATCGCGATGGCGGAAAAATATCGAGGTACAGATAATCTCTGTGTGACGATGTTTGGAGATGGTGCGGCGCGTCAAGGTGCGTTACATGAAGCTTTTAATATGGCAATGACCTGGAAATTACCTGTATTATTTATTTGTGAAAACAACCATTACGCGATGGGAACCTCTGTAGAGCGAACCAGTAATATCCACGATTTGCACAGATTAGGAGATGGATATGGAATGCCAAACGAGCCGGTAGACGGGATGCAGCCCGAAACGGTTTATGAAGCGATCAAAAAAGCAGCGGCACATATTCGTTCTGGTAAAGGTCCTTACTTTTTGGAAATCAAAACCTACCGATATAAAGGACACTCTGTTTCCGATCCAGCTAAATACCGAACCAAGGATGAATTGAATGATTATAAAGATAAAGATCCAGTGAAGGTAACGGAACGTAAAATTTTGGATAACAAAATCGCTTCCGCAGCAGAGATTAAAGCAATTAAGGACAAGGTGAAACAACTGGTGGAAGAGGCCGTAAAATTTGCAGAAGAATCCGACTATCCGGATGGATCGGCATTATATGATGACAACTACACGCAGGAGGATTATCCTTACCTAACGTAATCTAATCGTAAAATCCAATTCAAGGTGCAATCAGAAAGTTTTTAGAACTTAGTATGCGGTGCAGTCACGCTATTGTAAAAGATTGTTTACCTTTGCGCGCAAATTATTACAAATAATAGTTAAATCACTTATGGCAACAAGAAGAAACCGAACTAGAAAAAAAGCTACTGAAGAAGTAGTAGAAGTAGTAGAAACACAAGAGCAAAAAACAGGTAGTTTTCTGGAAGACAATCAGAATACCATTTTTGGCGTATTGGTTGGTGCAGTGATACTGATCGGTGCATATATGTTATACAAGCAATTTTTCAAGGCGCCTAAAGAAAAGCAGGCGATTGAAGAAATGGCGCAGGCACAATTTCAATTCTCACAGGATTCTTTTGCCTTGGCATTGACCAATCCTGGAGGCGGATTTGAAGGATTTTCGGGTTTAGCTAGTAATTACGGTGGTACTACTGCTGGAAATTTAGCGGAACTTTATGCAGGTATTTCCTACCTACAATTAGGAGAACTTGATGCAGCTATCGAGCACTTGAAGGATTATAGTCCTGAAGGAGAAATTGGCCCTATCCTGAAAAACGGTCTTTTAGGAGATGCTTTTGCAGAACAAAATGATTTTGACCAGGCATTGAGCTACTATAAAAAAGCAGTAAATGCGGGTGATAATCAAGGGGTTACGCCTTATTACCTCCTCAAGCAGGGAATGCTTGAAATGAAAAATCAAAACAATAGTGGGGCTAAAGATGCTTTTGCCAAGCTAAAAGAAAAATATCCATTGTCTCGTTTTGCTCAGGATGCGGATAAGTATCTGGTTCGAGCAACTGCAGCAATGTAAGATGGATTAATTACTTCCATTAAATAACAAATAACCACAACGGGTGAGGCGATTTTTTCTCCTCGCTCGTTTTTTTTTGACTAAAAATAAACACCATGTCTAGTGCATTAAAGAATCTTTCTGAATACGACGTTACTAATTTGCCGGATATCTCTGATTTAAAATTCGGGATTGTTGTTTCTGAATGGAATAAGGAAATTACTCATGCACTGTATGAGGGTTGCTACGATACGCTTACCAAGCACGGTGCTTCCACGGAAAATATTTTTACCGCTCAGGTGCCTGGTGCGTTTGAACTACCTGTTGGTGCAAAACTACTGGCTGGACAACACCGACTAGATGCAATTATCTGTCTGGGTTGTGTGATAAAAGGAGAAACCAGTCACAATGAGTATATCAATAATGCCGTCGCTTCCGGGCTGACAACGCTCGGTATCGCTTCCGGCAAACCTATCATATACGGCGTACTTACGCCCAATGATCAGCAGCAGGCCAAGGATCGTTCCGGAGGAAAACATGGGAATAAAGGGGTAGAAGCGGGAATAACGGCGATTAGAATGGGTGCTTTGAAGGAAACTTTAAAGGTAGTAGGCAAGAAAGGGATCGGGTTCTAAGAAAGTACTTCTCCAAGTAATAGCCGAATACTAAGTCTATTTGAGAAAAGCATAGAAAAATTTTACTTTTCAGAAATTATTCTCTATCATCGTATTGTTAATTTATGGCAATTATATAATACCACCAAAACGATAATGATGAGAATACTACTATTACTACTTACCAGTCTGTTTTTCACCCAACTTTTGGCGCAGGACGCTCCACCCAATACGAACGTTTATCTTTTTAACTTATCCAAAGGAACTGAATCTCTTACCTTAACCGAGCCTCGTTTTCTGACTCGTTTTAATCAATATGGCTATAATAATCAGCCTCGCTTTATTGGGAATAGTTCATTACTGCTGACGGTACAAATTCCTGGAGATACGCAGACGGATTTGTATTTATTGAATCTAAAGGATCGAATCAAGACGCGATTTACGGCTACCTATGAAAGTGAATATTCCCCTCAAATTATTTCCGGAGCCATGGGAAAAGGAACCAAGGGAAGCACCAGAGTTTCTTGTATCCGAGTTGCCACCGATGATAATGCAACGCAGTATTTATGGGAGTATCCGCTGGATCGTTCTAATCAAGGAAAAGCTATTTTGGATGATTTGACGGGGATCGGGTATTATGCGTGGAGTGGTATGAATAAGCTGGCGCTTTTTGTGGTTGGAGAACCGCATACGCTGGTGGTAGCAAATTTATTGACGGGTGATCAGATTACGGTTACCTCTGATATTGGTCGTTGCTTGCAGCGTTTTCCGAATGGAGATGTGGCCTTTGTACAGATGATTGATGATAAAACCTGGTTGCTTAAACGACTGAATATGGCGACCTATCAGCCTGAACTGGTAACAGCGATGCTGGAAGGAGTGGAAGACTTTGTGTTATTAAATGATGGTACGGTAATAATAGGGAAAGGAAGTAAGCTATATAAGTTCAATCGCAATGTGGATATTAGTTGGAAGGAAGTGGCTGATTTGTCTAGTTATGGTATTCGTAATATTACCAGGATGGCGGTTAGCTCTGATGGGAGTCAATTGGCGATTGTGAATTGAGCGTGAACGCTATGTTTCTTTTAGCGCAAAGACTTTTGCCACGAAGTACTATACCTAATCTCGTTTTCTCTTCAACCTTTAAGGAAGGTTGACAAATTAAAAATTAAATCATCGCATCTATCACTGTTACTGATCAAACCAATACCACGATTCGTATTCCTGCGGAGCCGTCTCGTATTATTTCGCTGGTTCCTTCTCAAACAGAACTTTTGTATTATCTGGGTTTAGAAGAAGAAGTGGTTGGAATTACTAAATTTTGTGTTCATCCGCAGGAATGGTTTAAAAACAAAAGGCGTGTCGGTGGTACCAAGCAATATCATGTTGATCGAATTGCTGCCTTGGAACCAGATTTGATTATTGGCAATAAAGAAGAAAACGATAAGACGCAGGTGGAGGCATTATCGAAAACTTATCCGGTCTGGATTAGTGATGTAAAAAATTTGACTGATGCTACGGCGATGATTGACGCGATTGGGTCGATTACCAATCGGAAGAAAAAGGCGCAGGAATTGGTAAAGAAAATCAATACCGCGTTTGAGGAATTGGCGGAATTTATTCCTGCTACTCCACCCCGTCGGGTGCTTTATTTGATTTGGCAAAAGCCCTATATGACCATTGGTGGAGATACGTTTATTAATGATATGATTACAAAAGCGGGACTGGTAAATGTGGTGGCTGATCAAACCCGCTACCCTACCCTTACCGAAGAGGAGCTTCGTTCACTCCGGCCCGATCTTATTTTTCTCTCTTCCGAACCGTTTCCTTTTAAGGCAAAACATGTAGCGGCCTTGGCAAAAATCTGTCCATCTGCTGTCATAAAGTTAGTTGACGGAGAATGCTTTTCCTGGTATGGCAGTCGATTGTTGCAAACGGCGAAGTATTTACGTAATTTGGTAGTCGAAATTAAATGAATAAGTCTTATGAAACATATAATCCTGTTACTACTCCTTACTTTTAGCGTTTCGATAGTGACTACTGCACAGGACGAGCCTACGCTGGTGGACGATCAACTGGTGGTACAGCTTCGTGCTAACATTACTCCTGCCTCCTTTTTTCAGACCTTTTTCAAAGAGCATAATTTACCAAAAATTCAATATACCCGAACGGTTTCCAGCCATCGTTTATCCATCCTAGTCTTCGATCCGATGTTGACGGATGGTGATCGTTTACAAGCATTGCTGGAAGAAGAATCAGCGGTAAATTTTGCTGCGTTTAACCAACGTGCGACCATTCATACCACGCCAAATGATCCTGACTATGGAGAACAATGGCATCTGGAAATGATTGATGCGCCTGAAGTTTGGGACTTTACCATGGGCGGATTGACGCCATTAGGCGATACGATTGTGATTGCTAATTTGGAAAGTTGTGAAACCGCTCATGAGGATTTAAAAGAAAATATTTGGCGCAACTATGGTGAAATTCAGGGGAACGGAATTGATGATGATGACAATGGATATACCGATGATTACGAGGGATATTATGTCAATACAAGAAATGATCAGCATACTGCGAGTTCGCATGGAAGTCGCGTGTGTGGGATTATGGGTGCGCGAGGCGATAACGGCATTGGGATATCGGGTGTAAATTGGGAAACGAAGATGATGGTGGTCAGCCATTCGTATTTGGTTTCGGATATTATTGAAGCTTGCGAATATGTGTATGAACAACGGTTGGCTTATAACGACTCGGATGGCGCGCGAGGTGCCTTTGTGGTGGCGACAAATGCGTCTTTTGGATTTGATGGTAGTTTTCCAGAGGACAATCCGATGTTTGGTATCTGGTGTAATGTAATGGCAGATATGGGTCAGGCAGGTATTTTATCTGTGGTGGCGACTAGTAATGCGGTCATAAATGTAGATACCGTGGGTGATGTGGCCGTACATTGTAGCACCAATCATATTGTTGTCGTAACGGATACGGATCGACAGGACGAGCTAGTGGCAGCCTTTAGTGGAAACGGTACGCTGGTAGATTTATCTTCTCCTTCTGGTTCAGGAGCACTCTCTACTGCACCGGACAATTCTTATCAAACCTTGTCAGGTACCAGCGGTGCGGCGCCTCATGTAACGGGTGCGATTGGATTGTTATATAGTGCGCCTTGTACAGGCTTTGCTGAACTAGCGAAGCGCGATCCCAGCCAGGCGGCTTCGCTGATGAAAGATTTCATATTAAAGGGAACCGCTGCAATTCCTTCACTAGACGGGAAGACGGTTTCTGGTGGTCGATTGAATATAGAAGGTAGTCTAAACTTTTTACAAGAATTTTGTGGTGGAGCTGCTGCACCACTGAACATTACGGTTATTCAACCTAATCCGGTACGTATTGGTGCGGAGGTTCGGGTTTCCTTTCAAACGCCGGATGAAGCGGTCTATCGAATTCGGGTGACGGATGCACTGGGCAGAGTTGTGGCGAGCAGCGAGCAGATGTCTACTACTTTTGGTAGTAATATTGTGCGGATTGAGACGGATAATTTTGCGGTAGGGGTTTATTTTTTTACGGTGGAGAATAATCGGGCGACGGAGACGGAAGCATTTTTGATCTGGTGAGGAAGAGGAACGGCTTTAAAAAATTTATTTAATCGCCATTCCTAAGCCTAAGGGCGCAGAGAAATTATTCTTTATTCCTTAATTCATCAACTCAACCGTCCGCTCCAAAAACTCCTGAACCTGCGGATTACCCGGATCAATCTCTAACGCTTTTTCAAAATGCGCTTTAGTATATTTATCAATGGCCGCTTCGTATTTTTTCTGATCGGTCAGTTTATGTGCTTCTTGATAAAATCGCTGGGCGTAGCTGGCCATCTCTTCTATATTCTGTATCTCTTTGAGGTATACGAAATACCCTTCTAAATCCTCATCACTTACAGCTGTATTTGCGAGCAGTTTTGGTTGTTCAAATCCACTTTTAGCAACAGGAAAATGGTGAATAGTGATTTTTAATTGAACCAGTTCTTTTATTAGCAGATTCAATCACCATTCCTTGGATTTTCTCCGTGTTATTTCAGCGCTTGTCTAAAAAAAAAGCACCGACTCGAATAAATTCGAGCCGATGCTTTTATCAATAAAGTTCAGTATCTAACTGATGCTTATAGTCTGCTGACCACAAACATCTTTGTCATTTGACGCTTACCGTCAAGCTTGATCGTCACTGTGTAAACACCTGCTTTGAAATCTCGTAATTCCAATCTAACTGGTTCCGCTGTAACCGCGTCGATAGATTGCATTTGCATTACTTTTCCTAAGCTGTTGCTTACCATGATATCCGCAGATAATCCTTCGTAAGCTGCAAGGCTAAGGTTAATTTCATCCAATGCTGGATTCGGATAAACCGTAAAGTCCTTCACATTCAGATCAAAAGCAACTCGCTTCATATCAGAATATCGAACAGTTCCATCTGTAAAGATTTGCTTCAAACGATAGAAGTTAATTCCTTCCACTGCGTTGTCATCTTTCTGCTGGTAATTCGTAAACGATCTTGAATCGCTAATACTCATCACTTCTTCCAACAGTTCAAAGTTGATACCATCAGTAGAACGCTCTACTTCAAAATAATCGTTCTTATATTCTGTATTCGTTACCCAATTCATAGCTACATTACGACCATCTTTCACAGCATCAAAGTGTAAATAATCACTCTGCTCTGCAATAAGCGGTGTAGAATTTTGCGTGAATCCGCAACCAAATACTTTGATCTCATCCAAATCCCAAAGTGAGTATCCAGAAGTACCATTTGATCTACAGTATCCTAATAATTCAAATTCAAACGTAGTCGTTGAATTTACAACAAAATCAGGATCATTCGTAAAGTCAAATTGCTCATAAGACCAGTGTTGCGTCGTATTTCTACCAGTTCTCTGATAAATTTCCTGACCGTTCTTCAACACGCGAATACCATAGTAAGCAGGCGGATCATTATCACCAGATCCACCACCAATCCAGTTGTAATTCAAAGGAGCCACTTCATAGAAAGACAGCTTAGTAAGTTGAGCTGAATTACTGTTAGATGGATTCACCGTAACAGAGAATCGGAACGCATCATTAGAATTATCTTGCCAAGAGCAGTTCGTTCTTGCGGAAGAACAGATGCCTTCTCCAACTTGGCCATTTGTACAAGAGTGTGCGCCATTATGTGATAACACAGATGCATTCACTGAGGTAAGACCAGGTAGGGTGTTCGTTATTGCAGTAAACTCACTATAATCAGTTTGTGAGGGTTGTCCACTATTAGAAGTACAACCATTCAAATTCCAGTAAGCAAGACGAGCAGGGTTACAAGATAGTGTTGGCGCTGTTGTACCTGCACATCCACAACCATCGCTGGTTACTACATCGTTTGTTGTATTTGGATTGCCATCATTACAAGCGCTTCCAGGTGTAGCTGGGAAGTTAGGATTGTATGGCTGACAATCCTGGTTGTTACATACGCCATCATCGTCGCTATCGCCACCTTGATTATCGCATGGTCCTGCTGAATTACAACCAGTAATCGTTATGGTCTGTGTTCCGCCACAAGCTTGTACATGGTAGTCTCCATTGCCCGGTACAGTAATCGTTTC
>Ga0114957_1001965_pt1 | contig 20803 bp, 12 predicted proteins | sample BantaG_FD_87175 | JGI IMG/M metagenome (GOLD analysis project Ga0114957, IMG submission 87175) | Marine algal microbial communities from Bantry Bay, Ireland - BantryBay_4 metaG | ecosystem: Host-associated > Algae > Red algae > Unclassified | place: Bantry Bay, Ireland | collected 2014-11-21 | reverse complement strand
GCATTGAAGGCCTATAAAATTGGGACGCGTCCCAAATCGCCCTCGACCAGTGGTATTTTAGCACGTTGCAGCTCTGTCGTGTGTAATGCTCAGACCCGTAAGAGTCACCTTAACTAGGCGTGTGGCGAGGCCTATCGCGGACCTCGCGGCGACGCGCCGGGCGGCCCGCGTGCGGCACTCAGCGCGGCCTGCGCTGCCGTGATCTGCAGCCGCCTTTCCCAGCAATGCGTTGTCCAGGTATGGCTGCCATGGTTTCTCCTCATCACCGCAGCCTGCTGTGGTTACTGGCGATCGCGGCGGTCAGTGCATGGACGGCGAGTACACCGCACGGTGCTCCTGGTGGGACACCGGGGGAGAGGGGCGCCGTCGGCCGACGCCAGCGAGGCGGCGGCCCGTCGCCACGCTGCTGCCGGGCGCGGGGCCTTAAGCGGGGGCCGTCCGCGGCGATGGCAGCCCGACATGCCATCACTTTCTCCCACACCCCCAACGTACCTAGAGCGCCGGCCCGCACCGTGCTGCCCGCCTCCCCGATATCGTACCCATCCCCCCCCCGCCCCCCCCCCACCAACACCCTCCCCCTCCACCTCATCCACTCATAGGTCAGCCTCTCTTGCTCCACCCCCTCCCCCCACTCGCCAACCACCCTGACTCGCCCCCCCCCCGCCCCCCGCCGCGATGAAACGCCTCTCGGCCGTCGTTGCCGGCAGCGCGGCGCTCGTGGCACTCACCGCAACCGCCGCCGCGGCGCCCGTGCGGGACCCCATGACGCTCGAGGTGTTGCCGACGGCGCAGGAGCTCTTCCTCCCCGCCGCCGAAGTGAGCGCCGCCGTCGCTGCCGTGACGAGCACCGGCCGCCTCGCACCGACGGTGCGGATCGCGGCGCCGTCGCCCGCCCCGGAGCTGCCCTCCCCCGGTGCAGAAGTGTCGTCGCCGGGCCCCGAACTGCCGTCGCCGGGCGCCGAGCTGCCGTCGCCAGGCGCCGAGCTGCCGTCGCCGGGCCCGGAGCTGCCCTCCCCCGGCCCCGAGCTGCCGTCCCCGTCGCCCGCCTGGTAGGCGCCGACTACGCGCGAGCGCAGCAGCCGCTGCCAGACCAAGGTCCCCACCGCACCGCGCCAGTTCGGGCGTGGCGCGCTTCGGGGTTGCAACCGCGGCGTCCGCCACGGTGGCCGCGCGTGCTCCTCTATCTATGACCCATGATGGGCCCCTTTTAACTGTGATATGACTCGTGTGGATGACCGAAACATTTTTGGTGCTTGGCATAGAGCAGCCGCGTTGAGGCGGCCCGCACGCAACGGCCCGCCCTGTTGGAAGATAAAAAAGCAGCAGCGGGCTCCGAGCAATGCAAAACACAAACCAACGCTTGCACCGATGAGCCCCGCGGCGCATTAGCCGATGAATCGGTTCATAGCGAGGGCAGCCCTCAGTTCCGGGCGGCGAGACGGAAGAGTAGACCAAAAAGCAGTGACCTATATCAGCGACTCTGCGGCAGGCGGCGGCTTTTTCGCGGCACGAGTGCCCTTGGCCACCTTCTTCTTCTGCACGGGCTTCTTGGTCGGCGCGGACGCTGCGTCGTCAAAGTCAACCAGCTGCCCGACGCCGTCACCATCTGCTGGGGCAGCGGCGGCGGCGCGGGACTTAATCTTGGTCCGCCGCGGCGCCTTAGCCGCCTTGCCACCGACCGTCCGCCCAGGCGGCCGCGTGGACGACGCCGATGCCGACGGCGCCGCGCCGCGGGCGACCGCCCCCCCAATCCCGAAGTCCAACTCCCCGTACAAGTCGTCCGTGACGCCCGGTGCTGCTGCCGCGCCGCTCGCTGACGCGGCCGCCCCATCGCCTGCCGGGTCGTAGCCAACGTCCCCGAGGATAGCCGCGGCAGCAGCGGCTCGACGCCGCCCGCTCCCATCCCCGCCGTCGCCATGGACATCAATGAGCGTCGCGGCCTCGTCGGCGCCGCGGTGGCGCTCGCCCCGTGGCCGGCGGGGCTTGGCGCCACTAGTGCGGCTTGTTGTACCCCCCAAGCTGCCGCCACTTAGGCCGACCGACAGGAGCGAGGCGGTCTCGGCGCCACGGGTAGACTGCTCCTCGCCCACCCCGCGGCGGCCGCCCGCTAGCCGCCCACCGTCCAACCCCCGGTCCGCCCCATCCACCGTCGCTGCCGCGTCGGCGTCGGCAATGAGGCGGCCACGCTCCGCGCAACCGAGGAGTGGCGTGGCCAAATCGACGCCCGCTGTGGCGGCTGCCGCCGGCGCCGCCCGCGCTTGCGCGCCAGAGTCGACGGGCAGGAGGGGAATGCCGAAAAGGGACGCCAGAAGCCCCGCGTTGGCGCTGCCGGGCGGGACGGCGGTGATCAGGGCCAGGGCCATAGCCGACCGCTCCTGCACTTCCGCGACAGCCGAGGCGGCAAGCTGCGGGAGTGCCGCCAGCAGCAGCTGGTGCAGCGCGGCAGCGTCGCCAGCGGTGCCTTCGCCCCCCTCCGCGCCGCTCGTCGCAACCGACGCGTACAGCTTGAGAGCAGCCGACACGCATCGGGCACCGCCGCCCGTCGGCACTGCACCAAGCAGCGCGTCAACAACGGCTGCCGCCGGCCGCGGCACCAGCGAAGCGTACTCGCCAATCAGCCACGCGGCGGCCGCCAGGAGAGCGGGCGACGCTTGGGACGCGTCACTGGCCCGAGTTGCGCTCGAGCCGGTCGCCTTGGCGACCGACGCGGCCGTCGCGACTGGCGAGTCGTCGGCTGCCGCCGCAGACGAACCGGCGCTGCCGCCAACCCCGGCCCTGTCTGCGTCGCCACCGTCTGCGCTAGCAGACTCTCCCGAAGCGCCAATGTCACCGGCTTTGCCGCCTGCCGCAGCGAAGCGAGACGCCGGCACGGTCACAGGCGCCCCGTCGTTCTCGCCACCGCGGTCACCCCGCCTGTCGGCGCAAAGGAGCTGCAATGCCAGCTCTACGCACGACTGCCGCGCGGCGGGCACCCGGGCAGGCAGCTCCACCAGCTGTGCCGCCGCCCGTCGCGTAACGGAAGCGGAGAGGCACTGGGAGCAGCGCGCCACACCGCCGAGCACCTCCGACACGTACCATTTGAAGTCGTCCTCAGTGAGAAGCTGCAGGTAGCCACCTGTACTGTTCCTCGCCGCATCGTCTTCGACCGGGTCCGCAAGAGAGATGGACGACATGGCTGACTCAACTCCCGCAGAGGAAGCAGGCTCGACAACCGGCAACTGAGACGGAGGGACGGCGGCACCGGTCACGGGAGATTGACCAACGGCGCCTTCTGTCGGTGCCTTGGGGAGTGCATCGGAGGGGCGCGGCGCCGTCCTTGGGCGGCCAGCCGGGGCGGGGGGTGCGGTAGGGCGGATGAAGACGCCGGCGTCGAGCAGCCGGGTCGCGAGTGCCTCACGAAACGGTGCGTCCGTATCGATTGCAGTGAGCGCATGTCGGCCGGCACCCCCACCCATGACCCCATCTTCCTCCGTGCCGCCGCCGCTGCCGGCAAGACCAGATACGGCGGCGCGGCCGGCCACCGCAGCCACAGCCTCGAGGTGGTCCAACAACACGTCCGAAACCTCACGAAAGGTGCCCCGGTTGACGAGGGCACCGACCAGGTCCAGTGCCCTCAAGCGGATGCCCACGTCCGCATCGTCCAAGCAGTCGAGCACGAGACCGCGGTGGGGCATCACCGCCGATGGGAAGCGCGCCGCTAGCCGCCGCATGGAGGCGAGGCCGAGGTACTTAAGGTTTTGGTCCGGGTCCATAATGAACTGACCGAGGTTGTCTGCCGCCAGCGCCACCAGAGACGCCTCGCCCAGCAGCGCCAGCGTCACCGTTGAGCAGCACTCATACAACAGACTCTTGGCTTTGGTTGACTTCATCAAGGCGGTGAGTGGAGGAGCCAGCTTGCGAGCCAGTCGCGGCTCCAGCGGCGCCAGCACGCCAAACAGCTTGACGACCTTGATGAGCAGCCAATTGTTGTGGGACTCGGTGAGGATACGGTACAGTAGTGGGGCGAGTACAAGGAACGGCCGTGGTGACCTCGCCGCCAGCTGCGCCACAACCGTCACGGCTGCGCACACGACCGCCGAGTCGCTGTCGACGAGGCGGTCTTTCAAACGCACCGTCGCCGCGGGGAGGGTGTCGGGGCTGGCCGCTACCAGCGAGTAGAGGGTGAGTGTGGCCTTCTTGCGAACGTACGGCCGAGGTGAGGCAAGTAGCGTCACAACATCGGGGGCGAGCTCCGTTGCCAGCTCGGCCGTCGCTACTTTGGCTACGCATGTCAGTGCGTGGGAGCAGTCGGATAACCGGCCAGCCGTGATGTCCTGTTTCAGAAAAGAGGAACCATCCAGGAAACATGCATGCGTTGGGCAGGACCACCACGAAGACGACAGACATCCACCGGCGTGGACAGTGCAGGGGGCCAAAATAGCACGTCAGTCACGATGTTCTGGCGAAAGCACAAAGCGGGACGCGGCGAACTAAAACAGAATGATGGGTTGATGTGCGAGCCCAGATGCATACGAACGCAAGGTAGGATGGCAACCGACCAGCCTGAGTCCAAAGAAACACGCGGGCAAGAAGCGCACCTTCTTAAAGAGGTTGGTCGTCAGGAGAAGTACGTCTGTGGTCGGAGAGAAAACCTGGGCGGCAGCCAGGTAGCCCACACGCTTGTGCGCAAACTCCGTGCGGGACATCACCTCCAAGATGTAGAACGACGCGAAATCAACGGGGTAGCCCAACATGTGCAACTGTATCGGGTCCATTTCGAGACCGAAGCAAAAGTGGGACCAGGACAGTGTTGAGCGCAGTGCACTGGTGTCAGTATCATGACAACGAACACAGGGCACGGAAGACCGACGCACAGCAACGTCGGCGGTGAACACCGAGGAAGTCCGAAACTGTCAACGCACGGCGAGTAGGAAGCCCAAGCATACGCAACGACCCAGAGACAGCAACAATAATCAATAAGCCACAGAGGTGATTGGGATGAACGCACATAGGTCAGCTTGAGAACGCCATTGGCCTTTTTGTGCGGCTCGGAGGAGCGGCACTCGACCGTGATATCTGATATTCTCCCGCGGATGTAGTCAGCCTCGTCCCGTCGGTGCGCGCGGATGCCCTTGACCAGGTCCTGCAGGGATTGAGTGAAGAGCACGCCATCAAAGATGGTGGCCATGGCGGGGAAGGACACGCGCCAGCCGGTCGATGGCTGGCGAGGCAGTAGGGACACGAAACGCGGGGCAGCGGCACGCCCAACAGTCGAGCCACCGCAACCGGCTGGTACACGACGAGGCAGCAACCTGAGTCAAGCCACCCAATTTCTGACTGCGTTGAGCTGCACGCACGGCAGTGTCCCCTTCCGTACCGCCAGCGCAGTTTGAGGAAGAAAAGAAGCGCAGAAGAGGGATGGCAAAGGGGAAGCCGCAACACATTGGCGTGTGTGCTGGACACCCGATGTTAACACTGGATTGCGAGGACCAAAAATACTTGGAACAGAAGTTGTCAGGCGATCAGAATATACTGTAATGCAATACATAACAAGCCATATAGTTGTCCCGGGGATCTTCGTGGGCATGGAAGTACCCACTTCGAAGCTGGAAGAGGTTTAAACACCACCTGGCACGAGGGATCAGCTGACACCAAGCTCGAGGCCTTCGTACAGCGAGCCTCGGCCTGCAATGGACCGCGACGGCGCCGGAATGGGCTGCGGTCGCGCCGCATCAGGCACACCGCCAGTCTTGATGCACGGCGATCGCGACGACCGCCCATTTGTTTTGCTCACGACACAACCGCTCCTGGGCGCGCCTGCGGGCGCCCCTCACCCACCGCAGTCAGTGACGGGTCGGGTGCTTGTCCAGCCGCCGTCGCCAACTGGACGGCGCCGACAGTGTCCGCCCCCGCCGCGCACCTCGCATCCGTTCCGATTCTCACGTGCGCCGCGAGTCGCCCCTTCCGTTCCTTGCCTGCCGCCGTCGTTCTCCCCCCCGCCCTTGCCCCCCCCGTACTTACTACTCTCCCTTTCCATCATGTCGACCAACGTCGTCTGGCACGAAGGCCTGAGTATGTTCATCGCAGCGGCGATGCTGTGCTTGCTTCTGTTTGAGTTCCGACCGATGGATCGGACCCGAGTCGCAGCGATGCGACGATGCTCGCCAGCATGTGCAGGCGTGTGCGCCACTGCCTCCCACGTGGGCGGTCCGCTCGCGCGCAAGTGGCCCGACGTGAAGACTATTCGGCCGTAGCTATGCGAGTGCAATCGTTCGTGTCGTGCTGCCTCTGACATGCCTTCTGTATGTTTTTCTTCATCGCGCTACCCCGTTACTTCGTGACTGCTCTGTTGTTGTTTCACACGCCGGCCACCATTGTTTACTACATATTCTGTTTCCTGCAGTCACCCGCGATGCCCGCGCCAAGCTGCTGGGCCAGAAGGGCGCTACTGTGTGGCTGAGCGGCCTCTCTGGGTCGGGCAAAAGCACCGTGTCCGTCGAGCTTGAGCAGCAGCTGTTTGCCAAGAAGGTTCTGTCGTACCGGCTGGACGGTGACAACATCCGCCAAGGCCTGAACAAGAACTTGTCCTTCTCCCCCGCGGATCGCAAGGAAAACATCCGTCGCATCTCGGAGGTCGCCAAGCTCATGTGTGACATTGGCGTCGTTGTGACGACCGCGTTCATCAGCCCGTACACGGAGGACCGGGACATGGCGCGGGAGATCCACAAGGCCGCCAGCATCCCCTTTATCGAGGTGTTCGTTGACTGCCCGCTGGAGGTGGCGGAGTCGCGGGACCCCAAGGGCCTGTATAAGAAGGCGCGCAGCGGGGAGATCAAGAACTTTACGGGCATTGACGCGCCGTACGAGAAGCCGCCATCGCCTGAGATCACGCTGGACACCTCCAAGCAGACGATCGCCGAGTGCGCGGGGGTCATTCTGACCTACCTGACGGAGAAGGGTCTTATCTCTTCCGACCCCAAGGAGGAGGCCAAGCCTGCCAAGGATCTCGAGGTGGCTCCGGCCGCACCAGCGGCCGAGGCCGAGGCTGAGAAGGTCCCCGCCGCCGTCTAAGATGCTGACCTCATTGACCTGTCCCTTGTGTTGGCCAGTGCTGCGGCGCTTGGCGCCGTTAAAGTATGGAACCACTCTTTTGCCGATCTTGTCCGAGGGCGTCGATATCGAAACCCTTATGTTGTGGTCCTGGGCGCCCCGCAGTCTGTCGGCAGAGTGGCGTCGATATCAAACGCGGCGCACTCTGTGTCCCTGGCGCGGCGCTCGCGGGCGACACGTCCCAGACGTTGCTCGACAGGCGGCGTCGCCGACGCAATTGCGGTCGACACGACGGTGGCAAGAGACTCAGCGGCGGCGCGGGTGACGCCAGCATCGCGTGCTGCGGTGCAGGAGCGCGATCCTCTTCTCGACCAGTTTCCGGCGCTCATCTGCACGCCCAATATCCGGGTGGAGAAGGGCGACGTGCTCGCCGGCGGCGAAGGGATGCCACCCGGTGCGGCCGCCGCCACCACTACCGCTCTGGGTTAGGGGCGGGCGGTGAGGGGTTGCCGTCGCTGCCCCCCTGCCTTCCCTGGCCATGGCATAAGACATTGTCGGCGCGGTCGTTCTCTGCGGCGACAGCTTGTGGCAGTCGACTCCTCGGGCGACGTCGATGCCCAGCGCGTCGGGTGCGTCGAGGGTTTGCCAGTGGTCCGAGCAGCGCGTGCAGCGACACGTCCGTTGGAGCGGCCTACTCAATGGCCATGGGAAGGCCGACATGCTCGTGATGCTCGCGTGGCAGGCATTGCGTCAATCCGCCCACGTCGCCTGCACGGTCGCGAGCGCGGCATGTGCGCCACCGAGCACAGCACCGTCGTGCGTAGTCCGACACTCGTACCCCGTCGACGAATCGGCTAAAAAAAAAAGCATCACGTGTACTAGGAAACGAGCATCGTACGCACATGGACATCAATGCTCACCGCGCAACTCAAGGCAGATCTCATGCGCCCAGACGCAACACAGCCGTGATATCATTGCTGTCCCGACGGAAGTACAGTGTACTGCCAGAAAGAGCACGTCAGAAGGTCGCCAGGATGCTGATATTGACCGCCGATGGGGACTTGAAAAACTACCGGCCACTCACGATTGTGTGTTCCAGTTGCATGAGACTCGTCTAGCAGCGAATCTCATTCGCCAGGTGCCGCTTCCCAGATACTTCTTCATTCATATCATATCCGATTTGAAACAGACGTTGATTGTATCGGTCACGCATCCTCTTGTCAAAACTTTATGTGGGTCGGATATGAGCCATTCCAAAAATCCTGGCGGAAAGCGATAGATGCCCAATTGGTATATGTGAAGCAAAAGTCCCAAGCTGATAGCATTTCATGCTTGTTGCCCATTTGAGAGCAACAGCGTCCTTCGCTTGACATGAGGTGGTGTATCATAATCATTCGCATATGGAGGACGGCTATCTCTGACAGTTGTCTGTAGCGGGCTCGTTCGTGTTCAACTCCGAAGGCGACTTCCACCCAGCCTCTGCTGTACGAAATACTACTATTTGATTTGTCAAATGGGAGCGAGATGAGTCCGAAGTTCGATCTTGCATACTTTCGATGACACCAGAGGGCCTTCTCAATGATGTTTCGATTTCACAGCCTCAGGCTCGCAAGCGATGTTCAGTTCCACGCCTCACAGAACGGATTCTCGACGGCCGGACTGGAAGAGTCACTTGCAACTCATCGTCTGCCGTCAAAACTGCCGCCGCACACGTGACTGCGCGGCAGCGGCTCGGTTTCCGCGCCCGAAAAACAGGAAAAAGGGGCCACCGCGGCTCGTGCGCCACGGCGCGGCTGGCGGCCACGCCCTCCCAAAAACGAGCGGGACCCCTCGGCATGTAGCGCGGTTGGGGGGGCGCCAGCGCAGCGGATACCGCGACCATTCAGTCTACCAGCGGTGACGCGTCTGTGGGCTCCCGCCCGCTGCGAGCCGCTCGTGCTGGTTGTCACCGTGGACGCCTTCCCCCCCCCGTCCCCGATTTGAAGCTGACGGCCACTTCCTTCCCCACACCCCTCGCGTCGTGTCCCTCCTCTATCTGGTGCTGTTCCCAACGTGCATTGCTGCCGCTCACGCCGACGCCCGCCATTGTGGACGTCGTCGCCGCTGCCGCATTGCGGATCATTCCAACATTTGTAGCTGCGCTGGGCGGCTGCCTCCTCCTTCCCGCCGTTCCTCTGCCTGAGTGGCGCCAACGCTGGGTGTTCGTGGCCTGCGGGGGTGTCGGCAACGACGCTTCCGAGCCAGAGGCTAGGGACTAGACGTCCCTGTTGGGTCGGCGTTATCGTGGTCGCCTACGTGTGCTCTGGGCGCGTGGCCCCAGTGACGAGACACGGGCGGTGTGGGCAGACCGCATCGTCCCCCTTGCGAGCGCCGTTGCTCCCTTTTTGGGACGATGAGCCCCCGTCGCAGTCGTCGGACATCCGACTCTGTACGTTTGCTATGCCGTTGACGGCGACTACGCGACCGGCGTCCGATGTGGGCGCCATGGGGACGGGCGCCTCGTCGGAAGTGGTGGCCCAAGTGCCGCCATCTCTGAGTGCGTCGTTGCTTTGCCAGTCATGGGGTAGCTCCTCCAGCACACGTCACTAATGTTTGTGTTGTTCCGTCCTCGGGTTCCTCTCTCTGTTCTGGATATCTCTTTGTACCTGTTTTTTGTGTATTTTTCTGCCTCCTGCTGCTGTCTGCTGTTGGGTCCGCCATGCGCTCAATATCGAATTTCTCGCGCGCGCTTGCAGCCACTTCCCGAGGCTCGCGACAGTCCTGCAGAGGCGTCAGAGGCGGACTCTTCTTCTCGCGCAGAGGAGGTACGTGGCTTGGCCTGGTCGCGGGGTGAGGTCTGGTCGAGCGATGTGAGATGTGCGCGAGCGGTTCGAAGCTCACGTTTTATTCGTAGGCAAGATGACATCCAACAATTTCTGACGCTCGTATGGTTCTCTTACTGCGTGTACTGCTACTTCCGCGTTTTGTGCTGACCCGAGGTGCCGCTTCTTCTACTACCCCCAGAGTGACGATGAAGCCGCCCCCCTCGAGCCGGGTGGTACCGGCCGTGCCGGCCGCACGTCCAGTGCCATGGACGCCGCCGGCCTCAACGATACAGATGAGGATGAGGATGACGTTTTGCCGCCGGCCAAACGCAGCCGCCTCGCCGCCTTAGCTGCAGCCGAGCACAGCGGTACCGAAGACGACAGCGGCCTGGGCGGCTCGTCCTCACCCGGAGAGGTCCCTCCGGCGGCGATGAGGGAGCTGGCTGATGGGGACGACGAGTCAGGCGGCGACAATGGGGAGGACATGGAGGATGCAGACGACGCGGAGCATGCGGACGACGCGGAGGATGCGGACGACGCGGAGGATGCGGACGACGCGGAGGATGTGGAGGATGCGAACGATGCGGACCAGGTCGGCTCGGACGTGGCGACAGCTGGGCTGGCTAGTGCTGCAGATGACGAGGTCGACAGCGAGGACCTGGACGATGGTGATGGTAGTGATGAGCCGCTCCCCGCCCGGCGCCCGCCAACAGTCACCCGTGCCGCCGCCTCCGCCGCCCGGTCCCGCGCGCGACATGCACCGAGCGCGGCTCAGGGCAAAGGTGTCGGCGGTGACAACAGTGGCGACGGCAGCGATGCTCCGCGTCCTGTCAGTCGCACCCGCCGCTCCCGCGCGGCACGAGCTAAGCGCGCGGGCGGCGGCGGCGACACTGGGAGTGAGAGTGCGGCAGAGGGGTCTGGCACACCTCACGTTCCTGTGGTGGAGGGTGGGGACAGCGATGACGAGGAGGAGCCCGCTGGCCTGACCGCGGTGGGCCGTGGAGGGAGGCCGCCACGGCCACCAGCGACGCGGCGGACTCCGAGCGTGCGGCGGGATGCGAGCGAAGACATTCGCAAGCACGGGCTCGAGTTGCGCCGCCGCCCGTCGCCCGCCATCAGTGACGCGGCCGCCTCGACGGTGCCATCTTCGCTCGTCGACACGGAGGAGTCATCGGAATCCGAGTCGGAGGCAGAGACACTCGCCGTGTCCCCATCGCCGTCTCGCCGTTCGCGGGCGTCGACTGCGACCAAGCGGCGCGCCGCGGCGTCCAAAGCTACGCCTGCGGCGACCCGTCGCCGAGCGGCGAGCTTGGTCGACTCGGCCGGTGACGGAGAGGACGACGATGAGGAGGATGAACCGCCGTCCACACGGCGCCGCGGTTCTGCATCTGTACGGGGGCGCTCCCGTGGTAGAGGCGGAACCGCTAGCGCCCGCGGCCGCGGTCGCGGGCGGGGCAGCCGCTCGACGCCCCCAGCGCCGTCGCGGGTGTCGCAGCGCACGCGCAAGTCCCGGCTGTCATCACTCAGCGAAGACGGTGGCGCGCGCGAGTCGCTTGGCGCTGACCTTGGTGACATTTTTGGCGACGAGGATAATGCGGCGGGGGCGCAAGCGGGTGGCAGTGGCGCCGCGTCCGGTGCCAGCGATGATGAGGAGCCCGTGCCGGTGATGGAAAAGATCTTGGCCCGGCGCGTCGCTCAACTGACTGCTGCCGCCGCCGTGGCTGGGGAGAATGCTTCGGGCGCCGCTGCTGAGAACGAGGCTGCAGGTGCCGCCGCGGACGGTGAGGCCACGGCCATCGCTGGCGACAAGGCCGTGGCGGGCCCTGCCGCTCTCGCAGATGGCAATGCTAAGGTGGCGGACGCCGACGGGCCGGGCAAGGAGCCGGCGGTGGCAGGGGCGGCAAACGCAATATCACCGTCGGCGATGAAGGCCACAAGCTCGCGCCTGGCGGCCAGCGGCAAGGCGGGCGTGAGTATGGCACTCGCCGAAGCCGAAGCCGCTGGTGAGGATGTGGTCAGCGAGTACCTGGTCAAATGGAAGGGTCTCTCCTACATCCACTGCGAATGGGTCGTGGAGGCCATCATTCTCGCGCAGTCGCAAGGCAAGTCCCGGCTTCAGCGCTTCCTCCGCAAAGAGGCGACCGCGGCTATGCGGCGGGACGAAGCTGACGTGGACGACGAGCTCATCCCGGAAGGTTTCATCACGGTCGACCGGATCCTGGCGGAGAAGAGCACTCGCGCCGGCAAGCGCAAGTACCTCATCAAGTGGGCGGCGCTCTCCTATGGCGAGTCCACGTGGGAGGCCGCGGAGGATGTGCAAGATGACGCCAAAGTGTCTGAGTTCCAGCAGCGCAACAAGCGCCTGAGCGCGTCCGATGTGCAGCCGCTGCCGCGTCCATCACGTGACGCGTTTGTGCCGCGAGAGCAGCCGTCATTCAAGAATGACGGCGTTCTGCGGCCCTACCAGGTTGAAGGCCATAACTGGCTGGTCTCGTGCTGGTTCCAGCGCCGCGGCTGTATCCTAGCGGACGAGATGGGGCTCGGCAAGACCATTCAGTCCGTTTCGCTGCTGCACTTCCTGTTCGAAGAGCAGAACATCCGCGGTCCGTTTTTGGTGCTCGCTCCGCTGTCGACGCTCGGCCATTGGGCGCGGGAGATTGATACCTGGACGGAGCTCAACGCTATTGTTTACCACGGCAACTCCGAGAGCCGCAACGTCATCCACCAGCACGAGTGGGTGGTGCCCGGACAAGTGCCCTCGCAGGGCCCCCCGTACAAGTGGCAGGTGCTCATCACCACTTACGAGACGGTGCTACAGGAGGCGTCCCGTCTGCGGCGCATCAAGTGGAATGCCATTGTCGTCGACGAGGCTCATCGACTCAAGAACCGGTCGTCCCGCCTGGTCGACGAGCTCAAGTCCTTCAGCAGCGACCATCGAGTGCTGCTGACGGGCACGCCGTTACAAAACAACCTGCTCGAGGTGTGGGCGCTGCTCAACTTTGTCGACCCGGACGCGTTTGCATCTGAGGACGATTTTGCGAGCCGCTTTGGCAACATGAACGTCGCCGCGGTCAACGCCGTCAAGGAAGTATTGCGGCCGTACCTGCTGCGTCGGAAGAAGGAGGACGTGGAGAAGAGTATCCCTCCCAAAGAGGAGACAATTGTAATGGTCGAGCTGACGCGCGTGCAGAAGAAGTGGTACCGGGCTCTGTTGGAGAAGAACTTCTCATTCCTTGACATGGGCGCACGGCCGGCCAACATCGGCAACCTGCGCAACATTGTCATGGAACTGCGCAAGTGCTGCAATCACCCTTTCCTCATTCAGGGCGTCGAGCCCATCGAGCTTGAGGCGGCCGTCAAGGCGGACAAAAAGAGCAAAGAGGCCAAAGCGGCTGCCGCTGATGTCTCAGCGGACAAGGTGGTGGCGACCCCAGCCTCTGCAGAGGACCTCATGGCGCAGGTGCTGGTCGACGCGTCGGGCAAGCTGGTGTTCGTCGACAAGATGTTGCCGCGCCTCAAGGCCGCTGGCCACCGGGTGCTCATCTTCTCGCAGATGGTGCGAGTACTGGACATTTTGGAGGACTACCTGATTGCCCATCGGTGGGGCTACGAGCGCATTGACGGGCGGGTACGTGGAAATGAGCGGCAGCAGGCCATCGACCGGTTCTCCAAGCCCGAGTCGGAGAAGTTTGTCTTCCTGCTGTGCACGCGGGCGGGCGGGCAGGGCATCAACCTGACTATTGCGGACACGGTCATCATCTACGACTCGGATTGGAACCCGCAAAACGACGTGCAGGCGCAGGCGCGGTGCCACCGCATTGGCCAGCAGAAGGACGTGAAGGTGTTTCGCCTCATCACACGGGCGACCTACGAGCAAGATATGTTTGACCGGGCGTCCAAGAAGCTTGGCCTTGATCAGGCGGTGCTACAGGATATGGGCAAGGGTGACGCCATTGGGAACCTGGGTGGCCTCCGCAGCACTGGCGGCTCGGGGGCCGGCAAGACCGGCAACACTTTCACTGACCTGTCTCGCAACGACGTCGACGCGCTGCTCAAAAAGGGTGCCTACGATGTCTTCAACGAGGACGACTCCGCAGCCGATGCGTTCACCAACGAGGACATCGACCTCATCCTGGAGCGGCGGACGCAGCGCATTGTCGAGAACACGGGCACGCAAGCGCCATCCGCCTTCTCCAAGGCCTCCTTTGCAGCCGAGGCCGTCCCTGCTGGGGAGGAGGCCATCCGGCTCGACGACCCTGACTTTTGGAAGAAGATCATGCCGCAGATCCACGGCAAGAGTGGGGAGAGTCTGGACCCGCTGCCTCGCCGGCGGCGGCCGACCCAGCGGTACGCTCCTGGCCAGGAGGAATCGAGCGCGTCTGAAATGGAGGAGCTGCCGTCGGAGGATGAGGCGTTTGCGCCGACAGCGGCCGACTTTGCTGAGCCGCCTTCGCCCGACGGAGCGCCGGCCGGCCGTCGGCTACTGACCAAGAGTGAGCGTCACCGATTACAGCGCGCTATCATGACGTTTGGATGGGGCCGCTGGGCGGCCATCCGCCAGGTGGCCTGCATCTCCCGCCGTCGGAGCGTGGACGACACGGCGCGCTACGTGCGAATCATCCTTCGGGCTGTGATCAAGGTGGCCCAGAGTGGGGAGACCGTCTTGGCGGACCTGCAGCAGCGGTGCCCCTTCTTGAATGAGGTGGCGGCTCCGCACCGGGAGGTGCTGTCCCCAGAAGCGGCTTTTGCGACCGCTCCGAATTCGCTAGGACCGGTTGCCAGCGCTGCCTTGGACGGTGCAATTGAAGGCGTCACTCCGGCGGCGACGCCTGCTAAGCATGACCCTGGCGCCGATGCGGGAGCGGTAGTAAACACGCCAGCCGCTTCGGCGGGTGGGGCTCATACCGCTCCACCGCAGCCGTCGACTGCGGCAGCCACGCTGGCCCCACCGCATGGGGAGACGGACATGTATGGCAACCTGCTCGGAGAGGTGGTCGAGACCGACGCTGAAGCGCTAGAACAGGAGCCGGTCCTGGAGTCGCCCGACTACCTGCAGTACCTGGAGCGCAACTGTGGGACGATGTTGGACCGGTTGCAGATGCTGCGGGAGCTGTACGAGCTGTACCATGAAGGGAGTCTGAGAGACGACCAGCCGGTGCCGACGATTGGGGCCAGCGGCTCGCAACTGATCGGGCCCTGGTGGGAGGACCGCTTCGACCGGGACCTCCTGCGTGGTACCGTCAAGCATGGGTACGGGTGTCACCGCCTGTTGCGCCTCGACCCCGAGTTGGTCTTTTTGGGCAGGAGTGAGCCCGTTTCGGATGTGCTGGTGGAGGACGGCGACGATGCTACCGAGCGACAGGTGATGGAGGAGACCCTAGATCCGTCGCTCGACAATGCGGCGGACCCCACCAATGTGGTTGTCGAGACCGCCGCGCCTGAGGACAAGGACCCTTCAGCGGCTGCATCGACAGCAGCGACTGCGACGTCGACGGCGGCGGTGATGTTGGCGGGTGAGGCTGTGGCGGCTGTTGTGCGCCCATCGCCGTTGCCGGTTGACATCAAACCTGTTGTTGCTAGCGCCGGGAAGCCGGACTCGGGGAAGGCGCCCATGTCGGCGACGCCTGATCCGAAGACTCCCCCTCTCCCTGGGGCCAAGATGGAGGTGGAGCAGCCCGCCATGGGTGGCAACGGTGTTGTTTTGTCGCTTTCTGGGGCGCCCGCCTCAGCGGCGGACTGTACTTCGATTGAGGAGCTGCAGAGCCGGACCTGGCCCTCTGTCAACGTGCTTAACGTACGTGTTAAGAAGTTAGTTCGGGCCTACATGCGCCGCCGCAAGAAGGAGGCGCGCAAGTTGTGGGCTGAAGTGGCTGCAGAGCAAGTGCGGGCTGCTAAGGAGGAGCGCAAACAAGCGAAGGAGGCGGAGAAGGAGGCGGCTCGGTCTCGGCGGGAGCAGCGCATGGCGGAAGCCAACATGGTGTGGTCGAAGAAAGAGCGCACCGACTTTGCCAAGTTCTTCTCCATTGTGGGGGGCGTCCCGCTGGACGACGCTGGCGCACCGTCGTATGTGGAGCTGCAGCGTCTGACGGGCCTCGGGCGAAAAGGACCCGACTCGTTGGCGGCCTACACGCAGCGCTTCGTGCGTATGTGCCTTCAGGTGGTGGACATTGAGGACTGGGCCATCACGCACGCGTCGCTCATCGCCGACTACCCGTATAAGAGCGACTTCGGCGAGTTCTCGGCGCAAGAGCTGGAGGACGCCCGCGTGGTACTGCCGACGGCGCGGCGGCTGCGTGAGCGCAGCCACGAGCTGTACGTGCTGCGGCACAAGGTGATTGCCTCGCTTGTGCGGCCTGATGGCTCGGCCCGCCTCCGCCGCTGCTCTGCCGCATTGTCCAGCGATGGTATGCCCACGTGGTGGGTCGAAGACGTAGCCGGCCATGACGCGCTCTTGCTGCGAGGAGTGGCCCGCCACGGGTTTGACATCACCGAATTGATGCGCATCGCGCCACTGCGGGCCCGGGCCATCACTTCTGCGCTGGCCTACTATGCCAATACGCCTGCGGAGGCCGACCCGGCGTTGCCGTACTCGATGCCCACGCCCCCGTCGACGGCGGCGGACCTCAAGGAGGGGGACATTCTCAACTTTTTCCCGCGAGAGCGCGCCATCTTCTCTCGTGTACAAGCGCTCAACCAGGTGCTGCTTATTCCGGACCGCCCTCCGCCACCTCCACCGACCCGGGTACCTGCCCAGCGCCGTTCGATTCCGGCCAAGGTGTCGGCCGTCGAAGCCCCTCCCGCTCCCCCCCAAGCGCCGGTCGCCGACGTGGCTGAGGCGGATGCTGCCGCTCTACGCCGGGCCTCGCGCAAACTCAAGCGCAAGTCCATGGCACCGCACGGCATCGGCGCTGGCATCTCCCACGCAGGCGCTGTGCGTACTGCACGCGTGGCGGCGCCGCCGTTCCCTCGAGACCCGCATGGCGTCGCCGCTCACACCGGAGAGCGCACCCGGCGGACGGCGACGGCCCGGAAGTCAAGTGCGGCGGCCCCGGTGATGCTGGGTGACGTACAGGCGCACGACCAGGGGCCGCCGCCAAGGCAAGAGCGTCTTTCCCCACGCCCGCCTCTGGCAGTCCCTGTCGCGTGTTTCGAGGTTTTTGACTTCAATCTGCTGACGCCTCGCCTGCTGGAGACCCTCAAGGCGTACAAGCGGACACCGGCGAACAACTACTACCCAGTGGTGCTGCCGGACTGGGACAAGCGGCAGTACGCGTTTGACGCTCCGACCAGTGGGTACGTGTCTGTTGTGGACTTGCATGGCAATCTCATCAGTCCCGTCGACGGGGGTGTCGACTCGTCAGCGCCGCATGGTGGCGGTGATGTGCCCCTTTCAGGACAACCGCAGCCTCGTGCACGGCAGCGGCAGCGACATCGTCAAGATCAGGAGCAGCAGGAGCAGCAGGAGCAGTTCAATGCACAACAGCAGCAGCAGCCGCTGATACAGGCGCCCCTACCGCCGCCGCACCATGGCCATGATGGCGCGCAGTACCGAGCGCACCCACCTGACGGAGCCTTTGGTCAACCGCCGCCAGGCTCCCAGGCTGGGCCCGGTCCCCCTTTTGACGGCAACTTCGGGCGGGGATCGGCCGAAACGTCTTTCCACGGCTCTTTGACGGCGCAACAGGCTGCTTTGCAGCCGTCTCGCGGTGCGCGAGGCGCTCGTCTGGAGCACCAGCAGCAGCAATACCAACAGCAGCAGCAGCAGCAGCGCGACCACCTGCAATCAGAGCAAGGTCGTCAGCAGCTGCATCGTGAATCGCAGCAACCACGACCTTTGACGCGCCAGCTTCCCCGCCAGCTCCTGGGGCCGTCGGCTCTTGCGCAGGAGGGGGAGCCCGGGGGTGCGAGCGAGCGGCGGGTGCCTCTGGGGATGGACAAGGCGACTCGAGAGCAGCAGCAGCAGCAGCTACACCAGCAGCATTTACAGGAGCAGCAGGAACAACGGAGCATCGCCGAGGCTCGCTCGCGACATGCAGGGCCATCTTCCTCGCACCCGTTGGCCCCCGTTCGGCAGATGGACAAGTGGAGCCGGGAGGCGCAGCAGCAGCAGCTTCTGCAGCAGCAACAGGACGGGGAGTACTTGCAGCAGGTGCGGCAGCAACAGCAGCATCATCAGCAACCGCCGCAGCAACGAGTCGTCGCCGAGGCTCGCTCACGGCACGCAGCAGCTTCTTTGTCGCATGCGTTGGCACCACCGACTGCGCGACCCGACAAGGGCACTCCCCGCCATGCCCCCTCCATCGGCAGTCGTGGGCTTCACGGCAACGGGGCGTTGCTCGGCAAGGCCCCGCGTGCGCTCAACGAGCCCAGGCAATCGCTACTCCATCGCGTCCAGCGCAACGGCGACGGCAGCCCGCGGATGCCGCTGCAGCTCGGTGTCCTCACGGTGGAAAACCTGGGTGTCATTGAGTACGAGCGCCCGGGCTTCCACACCGAGAGGACTCTGTACCCAATTGGGTACCGCTCTCTTCGGTGCTACCTGTCCCTGGTGAACCCCGACACGCAGTGCAACTATGTGTGTGAGGTGGTGGACGATGGTGATGTGACGCCCAAGTTTCGTGTGTCCTGCTCGGACGACCCGGATGTGTTCACTTTCCTCGGCGAGAGCCCGTCCGCCGCGTGGGGCCAAGTCATGGTCGGCATCCGGGAGCGGATGCCCGAGCCGCGGCGGCGCCAGCGGGTCAACGTGTCGGGGCCCGAGTACTTTGGCTTTGCGCATGTGATCGTGCAGGAGCTGCTTCAGGGGCTTCCAAATGTGGACAAGTGCGTTGGCTTCGTGCCTCGTGTCTTCCGCCGCGCACCGGGAACCTCAGCAGCAGCAGCTGTCGCCGCTGCGTCAGGCCACGGTGCTGATTCGGGTGGCACACCCATGGACGTGGACGCGCGTCCAGGGGCGGCGACGCCGCCCAAGCGGCGCCTAACTGGTGGTGGGGGGCCGAGCAGTAAGCGCAAGCGCGAAACGGCCGCGTCGCCACACGCGGCGCCGGTGGATGCTGTGTCGGGCGACCCGGCAGCACCCGTCCCACCAGCCGCGGACCTAAGGCGAGGGTCGGCCAGTGGGGACCCGTTGGCGACATCCGAGGGAAATCGCCGCCGTGCGTCTGTGCCCGGCAACGGCTACGCGTCGGCGTCTCCACCACCGTCAAGCGACGATGAGTCAGACGATGCGTCGTAGGGTCCTGGAAGTGGTTTTTCTTGGTTTTATGTCTTGTTCTCCTGCTTTGTATGTTGTGTATCTTGCTTCCAGTAGCACGTCACTGTTGCTCTCCCGCAACAGACCCAGATTGAGCGGCCACCCCGCATTGGAGCACCTCTACTTTTTCCCGCTTCGTCCTCGCTTACATCCATCTCGGCAAAATGATGCATGAACTGAGACATCCGCAAGAAGACCAGCCGCCACGAAACGCGTCCTAAGTTGACGAGAGGCAGCTCAATAGAGCGCAGCAAGATGAGAGTACAACGCGGCTCAATAGGAGGGCCGCCGTAAAAAGTACGACATGAGCAACGCAAAAAGGACAAGAGGCGGCACCGTCGGCCACCGTCCGTCCACCCGCTGCTGACCCGCCGCCACTCTGCCGCCACCCCGCCGCACACAATCCGACGACGCTTGCTACTTGACGCGGTGCCGCTTAGCCGCCTTGTTGCGCGAGTGGCGGCTCTTTGCGGATTTGGAGCCCTTCTTCACCCCCCCAGCTCGAGGGCGCCTCGGGTCTCTCCTCCGGTTGCCGCGCACGCCCGACGGCGACACGCCCGCGCCCGCCATGGCCACGTCCCCCGGTTCCTGGTCGTGGCCCGCGTCCCGCGCCGCCGCCCCAGCCGAGGCCTCTGCGGCCGCCACGCCCGTCATGGACAGGGTGCCGAGCGGGGGCGCGCCCGCCGGCCCACCCGCGGCGCCCTCAAAGAGCATCGGCAGCTTGAGGGGCAGGTCCTTAGCCACCACCGCCGGCTCCTCCCGCTCCCCAACAAAATCCTGCCGCGGTGGCGTCTCCTTTCGCTCCGCCGCCAGCGCCACGTCCGCCTCGGCCAACGGCCCGTGCACGCGGTTGAGACGCACGCCAGGGGGCGTCGGCACAAACGACGTGAGCGGCACAAAGCCGCCGTGCGTCCATGCAGCGCGGTTGCCACCCGAGCCGGTGCCGAGGCCGGACGTGGTGGGGTCGGGCAGCGGCAGGCCTGCCGCAGAGTAGAGCGGCGCCGCGAGCGCGAGCGTCTTGGACGACGCGGCCGGTTCGAGCACCTGCCGCCGGAGGCCGCGGTAGGTCTTTTTGACCTTGGACCGGAGGGACTTGCCCATCGTGGAGCGACCGCGGAAAGGAACAGAAGAGATCAAAAATAAGAAATGCAGGTGGTGATGGTGGTGTGGTGATACTGTCCACACAGGATGACTCGAACGAGGCGCGGGGGAGAAGGGAAGGATGACGGAACAGTGGGAAGATGGACGGTACTGTACGGGCGCTGTTGCAGGGACACGGGCCACGTCGACGGCGACGACAAAACAGCAACAAATGCAACCTCTTTGGGGGGCCACTTTTACCGACGAGTTCAATTGAAATCACATAGTACATTTGAGCTCCCATATTTATCCATATTTGACTTGATGCTTCAAACTTTTCTCGGCATGTTTGAAAAGCATTGGGCAGTGCTCCAATTTTCACCTTCGGGACCAGTGCAGCCGAGTTCCTCAGCTGGAAATTCGTCGTCGTTCCATCCATGTGCTGGGGGTGTGAGAAAGCGGGAGGAAGACATGGCGACGGAGAATGTGGAGGGGGGGGGGGGGGGGGGGGGGAAACAAGAAAACAGGGCGGGAGCCCAGCACCAGGGGGGGCCGGGACCGGGGGGGGGCCCAAACCGGTGTGCGTCCGGCAACCCCCCTGAGAAAGAAGGAGCGCGGGGGCGCACCCGAGCGAGGT
>Ga0114957_1001962_pt1 | contig 20819 bp, 19 predicted proteins | sample BantaG_FD_87175 | JGI IMG/M metagenome (GOLD analysis project Ga0114957, IMG submission 87175) | Marine algal microbial communities from Bantry Bay, Ireland - BantryBay_4 metaG | ecosystem: Host-associated > Algae > Red algae > Unclassified | place: Bantry Bay, Ireland | collected 2014-11-21 | reverse complement strand
TGTGAAATTTTGGTGCCATAATACGAATGCTTGTTCGTATCAAAGATAGGTTTTTTGAATTGTGAATGGTGAATTATGAATGATGAATTTCCAAGGTATTTCAAAAAGGCAAATATTCTAATTATTTGAATTAGCCTAGAACACTAGGGAGCCCATATTTATGCTCTTTTCGCTTTATGAGCTTGTATTGATATTCTTTTTTTGGGCATGTCCCTGACACTCCACCGAAAAGGTGTCGCTCTGGGTCAGGCTATACCATACTCCGCGTTCGCTGCGGTCCTCCGGACTCCTTCGCTCACTTTCTGCTATGCAGTGAGCTTGTTTATTCTCTATCCCTCATGCAAATCAAAACTTTGCAATGGAAGAAAATTTCTTGCTAGATATAGATCCTTCTTTATAGCAAGCATACCAGTCTCCAGCATTGGGAATATTAACCATCTCTTTAGTTGCATTATCCGCGGCCTCCTTGGTCTCCCAGGAAACTACATCACCATAGGTACCATCACTATTCGTATTAATTTCCCAACTTATAAAACCAGGAAGACTTTTCATCCAATCATTTACAATCTGACTGGCCACTTTGATCAAGTGTTCTTCGGAAATATTGTCTGCTAATGAATAGCTTATTATGTCTTTGTACATAATTAAAGATATTGAATTGTTTTTTTATTTATCACTCAAAATAGCAAAAACATCCCAGCTACGGAATCGACCATTTTTTATTTCGCAATCTCTCATTGTCCCTTCCAAAATAAAATTGAATTTAGCAAGCGCTCGTTTACAATTTTGATTTTCTGGATCGACATAGGCTTCTATTCTATGTAAATTTATGTTGTTGAATGAATATTTCAAAACCATGGGCATCATTTCAGTCATCACACCTTTGCCCCAATTTTCTGGTAGCAACCAAAATCCAATCTCTGCTTTTCGATGCTCTTTAGTCAAATCGTTTAAACCGATAGCCCCAATAAATTTGCCGTCAATATTAGAACAAACTGCCCACCAAATTCCCGTCCCCTCTTTCTCAAGATTTGCAAACCATGTCATTTGTTTTTTGGTTTCCTCTAGGCTATTGTAGCTAACTCCATAATACTTGATCACATCTGGATGCGAAAGTCCGCTAAATACATTTTCTACATCAGCATCCACAAATTGTCGTAGATCAAATCGCTCGGTATGTAAAACAGGAAACTCTTTCTTCATTTGACGACTTTAAAATTCTTAGATAGTAAATTGCATTTAAATATAAATTGTAATTTCATAAAAACTAAGGACTACAATTTAATCAAAAATTATTTGATGAAATATATAGTATATCTAATTCTTATGTTGTCTTTGATCTGCTGTCAGCAATCCACTTCAAACAATCCAGCTACGCAAATAGTCAAAGCTTCCATTGATGCACACGGAGGGCTTGACCGATGGCAATCCATACAGGAGATGAAATTTCGAAAAAAGACTTGGCTATATCGCTCCGATAATTCACTTGAAAAGTACTCGGATGAAATTCATACCCTGCGAACAGGCTTTGAATTAGAAGGCTCTATCATCCCTTACAATCCGAAAAAAAGAGATTATAGTATCAACTTTGCAAATGGAAAAGGTGTAAAGACCACTTCTGAAGGAACGGTCGATGGAACAAATGCATTCTTAGCTTCCCACTTTGTGGTCAATCAACCGTTTAAGTTATTAGACCCAGGTATAAAATTGACATACTTAGGAAAAGATACGCTCGATGGAAAGGATCCCGTCAATGTGATCAAAGCGGAGTATGGATCAGTAGATGACGATATTTGGTGGTTCTATTTTGATCAAGAAAACAGTGTCTTATTGGCCACACTCATTTATCATGCACCCACGTACGCATTCGTTGCTAATGAAAATATAGAATTAATAGATGGCATTCTCTGGAATACAAAGCGGACTACCTATCGAACTGACAGCCTACGCAATATCGAATACATCAGGGCGAAGTTTGAGTATTCGGAGATAAATTGTAATTAGTTAAAAATTGCTATTAGCGTTTGGCAATTAGCCGCTGGCTGGAAAAAGGGACTAGGAGCTAGGAAGCTAGGAGCTAGCCAATTTTTCTCTAGTACCTAGTCCCTAGCTGCTAGTACCTACACAAAAAAAGCGCACCAAGAAATGAATCTCAGTACGCTAGATATCTTGAATTGATAAACTATTACAGCTTATTTACAAATATTGTCAACTTACTGGTAAGATTTGAAGCCTTGTTCTTGTGCCAAGTCTTTTTCTTAGCCAATCTATTCACCATAGAAACTACCTTTGGTAAATACTTTTTAGCTTCGGTTTTGTCTGTCATTTCACGCAACTTCTGGATAGCAGTACGAGCTGCTTTCTTGTAGTAACGATTACGCATTCTTATTTTTGCATCCTGACGGATTCTTTTCTTTGAAGACTGATGTTGTGCCATAATATTTAGCGGTTATTTTATATCTTTTTAATTTCGGAAGGCAAATGTAAGGCTTTTTTACCAAAATAGGTATAGTCCATATCATAGAAAAAGCTTAAACATTGAATTTGCTTTAATTTAAAGGCATTCTACTATATAAAACATCAATTTTAGGCTATTTTTGGGTCAACTTTGAACTTTAAAAGCCGTATTTAATAGACAAATTCAATTCGATTATGAGCGATTTTTCATTTATAGCCAACGCACATCCTAGTTTTATCGAGACCATGTACGAAAAGTATCAAGCTGACCCCCTATCAGTTGATGCTTCTTGGGCTTCATTTTTCAAGGGATTTGAATACGCTAAACCCACCAATGGAAATGGTCATGGAGCAGCTCACGCAGCAGGCCCGATGGATAAGGAGTTTGGCGTGATGTCTATTATTCATGGATTTAGAGACCGTGGTCATTTATTGAGTACGACCAATCCCATACGGGATAGGAGAGATCGCAAACCTCACCTTGACCTAGCAGATTACAACTTATCGGATGCAGACTTGCAGCATACTTTCCAAGCTGGAAAGGAAATCGGACTTGAAAACGGTACGCTACAACAAATATTAGATAAGGTAAAAGAAATCTACGCAGGAAATATTGGCTTTGAAGTGGCTCACATCGAAAATAAAGCGAAGCGTGAATGGCTAAGAGCCAAGATTGAAGAGCGAAAAGGTGCCGACTACGGATATACCCTGGATCAAAAAAAACGTATCCTTGAAAAATTGAACGGTGCAGTAGGATTTGAAAATTTCCTCGACAAGAAATATGTCGGGCAAAAACGGTTTTCACTCGAAGGTGGTGAAACAACTATCGCAGCACTTGATGCAATCATCAATAAAGGTGCTGAGCAAGGGGTTAAAGAAGTGGTTATCGGTATGGCGCATAGAGGTAGGCTGAATGTATTGGCCAATATTATGCAGAAAACCTACGAGCATATCTTCAATGAGTTTGAAGGCAACGCAGTTCCTGACCAAAGTTTTGGCGACGGTGATGTGAAGTATCACCTCGGTTATTCTAGCCAGACAAAAACCGCCTCTGGCAAAAAAATACACTTAAAATTAGCTCCGAATCCATCTCACTTAGAGGCAGTAGATCCAGTAGTAGAAGGATTCGCCAGAGCAAAAGCAGATCTGTTATATGACTCTGACTACGATAAAATACTTCCGATCTTGATCCACGGTGATGCAGCTGTAGTAGGTCAAGGCGTAGTGTATGAGACGGTTCAGATGTCTCAACTCGAAGGGTATTACACAGGAGGCACAATGCACTTTGTGATCAACAATCAAGTTGGATTTACTACGGACTTTGACGATGCGCGGTCATCCACTTACTGTACCGCTGCAGCCAGCCTCGTGCAGGCACCCGTATTCCACGTCAATGGCGATGATCCAGAAGCAGTCGTCTGGGCGGTCGAATTAGCGACAGCGTATAGACAAGAATTTAACAATGATGTATTTATAGACATGGTGTGCTACAGAAAGCATGGACACAACGAGGGAGATGATCCTAAGTTTACCCAACCTACCATGTACAGCCATATCAAAAACCACCCCAATCCAAGAGAAATCTACCTCAAGAAAATGCTTGAGCGTAATGATATTACCAAGGCGGATGCAGAAAAAATGGAACAGTCATTTTGGGATGACCTTCAAAAGAAATTGGATAAAGTAAAAGAAAAGCCGCTTCCGTATCAGTACCAGACTCCAGAATTGGATTGGAAAAAACTCAACTTTGTTAATAGCTCGAAAGAGTATACCGTCTCCCCTCCTACGGGTATCAAGCGCTCACGCATCAACAAGATATTAAAACATCTACAAAAAAATCCTGACAATGTTAATACGATCAGCAAGGTCAACAGATTGCTCAAGGGAGCAGCCAAATTGCTAGATCAAGGGAAGCTCGATTGGGCATTAGCGGAACTCACCGCCTACGCCTCTATCCTTCTCGATAACAAGGATGTGCGTATGAGTGGGCAGGATGTAAAGCGAGGTACCTTCTCTCACCGTCACGCCGTATTCCGCGACGAGAACACGGGTGAAGAGTATAACCGTATCAATACCATTCAAAAGAAACAAGGAACATATAGAATTTTCAACTCCTTATTATCGGAGTTCGCCGTGCTTGGATTTGAGTATGGCTACTCCCTCGCTTCGCCAAATAGCTTAGTGATATGGGAAGCACAGTTTGGAGATTTCTACAATGGTGCACAGTCTATGGTCGATCAATTTATCTCTGCTGGTGAATCCAAGTGGAGAAGGATGAGTGGACTAGTAATGCTTTTACCGCATGGATATGAAGGCCAAGGCCCCGAGCACTCCAGTTCACGTCTCGAAAGATTTTTACAGATGGCTGCAGAGTTCAATATCATCGTAACCAATATTTCTACGCCTGCCAATTTCTTTCACGCGATGCGCAGACAGTTAGCCTTTGATTACCGCAAGCCATTGATTAATATGTCACCAAAGTCTCTACTCAGGCACCCACGTTGTGTGTCCGACATTGAGGCTTTCGAGGACAATAACGATAATTCGTTTTACGAGTATTACGACGATCCAGATTTTAGTACACGTACTGCTAAAAATGCGAAGCGCCTCATTCTATGCTCCGGTAAGATCTACTATGATCTATTGGAGAAAAAAGAGGAACTCAAGAATAAGACGACAGCGATCATTCGTATCGAGCAGCTCTACCCTTTCCCAAAAAAGATGGTAGACAAGTTATTCAAGAAGTACAAAAATGCGGAACGCTATTGGGTACAAGAAGAACCAGAAAATATGGGTGCCTGGAAGTTTGTCAATTACATTTATCCAGACCTCAAATTTATTGCGCGCAAGCCATCTGCTTCACCGGCGACAGGATTCAAGAAGGTACACGAAAAGCAGCAGAACGAAATCTTGACCAAAGCATTTAAAAAGTAATATCATTTAGATTTTAAGAATAATGTGGGGCCTCCCCGACTACGCGAAAAGCTACGTCGGGGCCGGGTCATCCGCTACTCGCTATCGACTCGGTCCGTTGGACTCTCATGCAAAGCATGAGCTAGCTCCTACCCCTAGTCCGTGGATCCTTAAGCATATTGAGCTTTAAAAGTTAGGTTATTGAAAGATCTTCTTTCGTTCAACTCTATCGCTGGCAAAACCATATGAGATACTGTGCTAAGCTGGTGTGCACAAGGTACCTTAATAAAAAACTTAGGTACCTTGTACTATACAGAAGAGCTTAGGTTTTTTTAGGTGTTTAATGCCTGTCCGACTAGTAGAGGCGGGAAACGCTGTGGCGAACTCAGGTTATCGAAACGTATTGGCAGAACTAACACAGCAAATCACACGCTGGCGAAAACCACCTAAGTTCACCGAATCTAAGCTAACGTACACAAGTCACCTAAGAAAAAGCAGAAGAATTTGTGAGTCATGTTATTTCATAATAATCAATACCTTTACTCCTCCTTATGGAATTGACAAAATACATATCCAACTTTGGGACACTTGACTATATAGAGTGGTCAGCCGTCCTCCTCAGCCTCATTTTTCTGATCCTCCTCATCAAAGAAAAAAAATGGTGTTGGCCATTTGGCATCGCTTCTTCACTACTCAGCATCTATCTTTTTATAGAAATAAAATTATACTCCGAAGCTATACTCTACTTCTACTATGTACTGATCGGAGTCTACGGCTGGTATGTCTGGACCTCCAAAAACAAAGAAGACCTACTAGTAACCACATGGTCATGGACGAAACACATTCCCATAATTTTAGGTGGCTTTCTACTAAGTTTTTTGCTGGGCCTCTTCTTTAAAAGCTATACCGATGCAGAGAAGACTTATGTAGATGCTTCTAGTACGATCTTCAGTTTTATCGCTAGCTACATGGAAGCGCACAAGATATTCTCTTCTTGGGTCTTCTGGATACTAATCAATGGGCTTTCCATCTGGCTATACTATAACCGCGGCTTGATGATATATTCTGGCTTGATGGTAATTTATTTTGTAGTGTCCCTGTATGGGTTTTGGGATTGGGGAAAGAAGAGTGGTGCTATATAAAATATGTTAAATATTTATAAACAGTCGACCAAGTATTTACTTTTTTCTTACTTTTAGAAAAAGTAAAGATGTCTAACTTAATGAAACCAGAAGCCGACCGATCTCATCTTTACTAGTTATTTCAAAGAGTCATTTATTATTTAACCTATATAAACTAGTTATTATGTTCAAATTACATTTACCCCCCCCCCCGTTTAATTCAAAGATTGGAAACTTATCTTGGGTGCTTACTACTCATATTATCATTCAGTATATTTTATTCCTGTAGCGATTCTGAATCTAATGTTTCACCAACAGATAATCCACGAATTATTGACAGTAGAAGTTCTTCTCGAGACAAGGAATGGGCTATTGATTTTCAAGCTCACCTTCAAGATTTATACCATGGAAACCCAACTTCTCAAACCTATTCTGTTAAAGAGTCCATGGATGGATTAGAGTGGTTATTTAATTATACTTACACACAATCTCAAGATGGCGTTGTAGAGTTTAAGAGACTTGGTTACGACTTTACTGTAAACAACTTTGATTTACTGCAATTTTATAACACTATTGAAAATAAAATCTTACTTGAGATAAATCAAAACCCTGATTTAAAATTTAGCTATATAAGTCTAGAGCAAGAACAGAATGGTGATGATATTACAATATTATCTACTTTAAGTTTTGTAGAAGTTAATCAATGTATCATTGATAGATTTCCTGGAAGCTCAATCGTCAATGGTGAGTGTGTCGGCCCATTTTTTGAAACTCAAAGATTTCCATTAGGACTACAAGGTGGTTTTACTGGCGGCGGCACTATTGAAGATCCAGCATATTTGCCACCAGAATGTCTTCCATCCGAATGTGGACCAACCAATGAATTTTGTGGCACACCAAATTATTTTGCAATGGAAGAAATTGAAGATAATTTAAACGTTAATTACAGGCTAAATAATGGATGCCCAGAAGGTCAAATCCCATTTTATACTGAAATAAGAGAAATATATTTCTTTATTCCATGGCATCAAGTAATTCCTCCTTGTGATCAATCTGAGTTTGACGACCCTAAAGCTTGCGAATGCCTCGAAGCAGATTTCTTAAACTGCTTATATTGTGAGCTGGAAAATAAATTTAATCTTGACAATGTAGTTGTTTTTCCACCTCTTCCTGAGGGCTTTGAAATAGTAAGTGTCAACATAGAGGTAGATCATACAAGTTTTCAGCCACAATCACAAGCTGGTACTGCTCTAGGTGCCTCTCTCTTTATCGGTATTCCTAATTGTATGCCAAAACCTCCAATTACCAGAGATGAGATTGCTGTTCTTATTGACATAGTATGCTGTTAAAATTCTAATTTGTAGTATCATCTAAGTTCAAATTTAGATGATACTACTTTAAAAAATTTCTAATCATGTTTAAATATCTATTTGTATTCCTTTTAATTTTTCAATACAGTAAAGGCAATGCGCAAACAAATATAAATCTTAGGAGTATAATTTTAAATGATACTACCACCCATATAGCAAACCATGTCGCACACAACAGCCAGCACTTTTTCATGCTCAATGTCAAAGACAACGTAACAGCAGAATATCGCAATAAAATAGTAAAAACTGATAGCGACTTTAATATTTTAAATATTGATCAAGAATTTGACATAAACGGTGAAATATTTAATTCAATTTCATTTTTCGAAATAATAGATGATGAATTGATGCTAATATCTAATACTCAAGAAGATTCAGGTAATAAACTCTTTACACACAAGTACAACCTGAATCTTGACTATCATACAATCATAGATTCCATAGCATTGGGTAATGATTATTTTGCCACCACATTAAAGAACGGACTCAGTAAAGACTTTGATGACCAAGGCTATATAGCCTTCGGTAACCGATATGACACATTTTCAGGATCTTTTGGACCCATAAATGTTCTAAAGATTGATGATGACTTTAATATAGTTGACTTGCAAGAAATCAATAGCGAATTTTATGCTGTTTTTGAGGCTGAGATATTACAGCAATCTAAACAATACTTAATAAGTATATGGGGAAGAGGAATGTACTTGTTGAATGAGAAATTAGACTTCATTGACACATTGTATGTCGGACCTACAGATGGGTTTGAAAGTATATTTTGTGAAGAAAGAGACAACAACCTATATTCTTGTATAAGTTATAAACGAACTACAGATGAACAGGCTATATCTTCTATCGATTACGAAATCATAGAGAACAAAATTGAGATAAGCAATATCACCCCATTGAATATTTCAGACTCCATAGTGGTAGACAAAAATATCCATCAAGCCATTGTTCACAAAGATTCAGAAAACAGATTAAATATAGCATATGCTGAAAACTGGCATCCTGGTCATCCCAACGACCTTAGTAATAGTATTTACTTCAAGAGATTCGATACCGATAAAAATCTTGATATTGATCTTAAAATAGAAGGCAATGGAGAATACGTTATATCAACTGTAAAAACCGATCAAAATGAAAACATTATTATTACTGGTTTTTACTATCCACAAACATCTAATATCAATTCCATAAGGAATTTTTATGTAGTAATTGATGACAATGGTAAGATAATTTCAAACACAAACTCCCCAGTAAACATTAGTTCATTCGAGATCTTCCCTAACCCTGCTGTCGACGAAATTTGGATAGATATTGACGGCATTAAAGATTTTGCTCCATACCAGATTTATACCCTAGACGGAAAATTAATCACGTCTGGAAACTTAGTAGATGGAGCACTATCCAAGTTAGACATTACTTCATATGCTAAAGGGATGTATGTAGTCCAAATTTTAACTGATGATAAAATCTATGTTGGAAAATTTGTTAAAGGTTAATAATAAAATGATCCACTTTATTATTTCCTATCATTGCTTCTGATAGAGCCTAATAAATATGTATTTTTGCGTCGTATTTTATTCATTAACTATTGGGCACCTCTATTAACCTCATTCAAATGCCCACCGAAATTTTAAAAATTTCTATCTCATTTTGCATCTTAAACTATTTCGTTGTTCTTCAGTCGCTTAGCAAAGGCTAAACTTCTTCATCACGCCTAATATTTCAAGCGCAAAATGCGATTGGTCTATTTTCAGAGGTAAATAGAGGTACCCTTTTAAGCAATTTAACAATGAAATTAAATCTATTTTTCGTTTCAATACTGATGTGTCTAGGATTATCCTTTGTATCTGCTCAAGATAAAAAAGGTATAACGTTTCCTGATTTAGACAAAAGCCCGTTGGATATGGCAACCTATCCAGACGGCGCTGCTTACACAAATTATTTATCTGATGATAGCCCAGATAGAGATCCAAAAATAAAGGTGATCTATAGCAGACCCTATAAGAAAGATCGTAAAGTCTTCGGAGAGCTGCTTAAGTTTGGAGAGGAATGGAGACTAGGAGCTAACGAGGGAACTGAAGTTACTTTCTTTAAGGATGTAGAAATTGACGGTGTGACTGTACCAAGAGGTCGTTACATTATGTTTGCTGATGTGAATGCAGACTCTTGGAATATTAAATTATCTAAGCAACTTTTCACAGCTGGTACTAAGAACAGAGATAAGACTCAAGACATCCTAAGTACTACAGTAAAAACTACTTCTATCTCCGATGAATCTGAGCAGTTTACGATTGGATTCCAAAAGATTGACGATTATAATGTGGATATGATCTTCCAATGGGATAAGACCCAAGCGATTTTACCAATCAATATGAACGCAAAGGTGTTGGAAGGTGAAGATAAGAGTCCAATGGACTACGCTTACTACCCACGTCGATCTAAATATCAAAATCATCTAAAGCCTGAAGAGGTAGATGCCAACCAACCTAAGATGAGAGTACTCTACAGCAGGCCTCAAATGAAAGGCCGTAAAATATTTGGAGAGCTGGTCAAGTATGATGAACTATGGAGATTGGGGGCCAATCAAACTACAGTAGTTACTTTTTATGAAAATGTAACGATAGGAGGCAAAGAATTACGAAGAGGAACTTATGGTATTTTTGCAACTCCAAAAGCCAATCAGTGGGAATTTGTCATTCACTCTAATACCAACTCTTGGGGATCATACAAGCATGATGAAGAATATAATATAGTGAGTGTAATGTCAAATACTGAAAAGACGCCTTCCACACTTGAAGCGCTGTCTGTGACTTTTGAAGATAAGAAAAATAAAACTGTGGACATTATTTTTGGTTGGGAAAACACCATGGCTAGATTGCCCGTGACTTTCGAAAAATAATGATGTTTACAATTCACTCTCTTTTTAACGGAGATAATTAGAAAATAGTCAAAGCAAGGAATTTCTACTATTAGAAATTCCTTGCTTTTATTTTAGATGCAGTTTGTACTGAGTACATATGTCGCTAAGGCAAGTAGCCTCTTTTACACTATTAGTCCGATGCGTTTGGCATAGTCCAGCTCCTCCTCAGTGAGTAATAACATCACCATATACATTTGTGGATCGATGGTGAGATGTAAGGTTTTTTCGTGACCTAGATCTCTCAGCATCCGATTGAGTCCACGTATGGCTTCCATATCAAAAAGCTCCTTATGAATTTGGATTTCATGCTTTGCTTTGGAAGTGATTAGCGTAATACTTTTGAGATTTTGTTCTTCCTGCGTTTTTATTGATTGAATGTTTAATAGCTTGTCAAAATGATTATCTATTCCTTCCATTAACAATTGGTACGATGCTACTATCTCAAAGTCCTCAGGATCTCGGAAATTCGTCTTATACATTTGTTTCCTGTTGTATAGATCCTCTAAGGATGGGCGATTATCATAGAGAAGACCTTTGGGATATTCTTTTGGGTTTTGGAATAGGGTCTCAATATCATCAGTCAGTAGCAGTGGCTTAACACCGATCTCATGCATAAATATTTTCTCATCCTTTATCGACAATTTAAAATCTAGCGCATTGGAAGCGGCTTCTGCAAAGAAGGAATGTTCGTCTTTTTCTTCGATATTGATCAATTTGCATCTCCCCCAGTAGTAGGCGTAAAACTGGATGGGTTTTGAAGTGGTTGATTTTAGCTTGGATATGTAATTAATGGACGTCAAAATTGATATTTTATTTTGGGGTGTTTGTATTTTAAATCTTGCACAAAATAAATAATAATACTTCATAAACGGGCGAAGCGTACAGCGGAGCCCGTCGACCAGAGGAAGCAGAACAAAGGATGGAAGTGGTATATCCATACGTGTGGTCTAGTAGAGACGCAATACTTTGCGTCTCCGGGCGCCGGCATGGATATAGGAACGGACAGCCTGGTCCCGACGCCTTTCGGCACGGGATGGTCCCCCACCCAAATAAGTACAGTCTGAAAATAAATACTTTTAGAATCGGAAGGTACCACCCAAGTTAACGTGGATGGGTGACAAAATACTATTGCCGACTTCTCCATAAATTGCGAGCTGTGGCGAAAAATAATAGCGTGCACCCAAACCTGCGAAATACTCGAACTGAGGAACATCTGCGCCAATGAAATCATTGTTCTTCACACCGTCTTCTTTGATGGTAACAAAATTGTACCCGCCTCGAATAATGGAATAAGTATCTAGCTTTTCTAATCGAAAAAAGTGGTAGCTGAGATGAGCACCAAGGGTAAATACATTGACACGGTAAGTGGTAGAAGGAGTCGACCCATTACCAAAAAGATTATCAATAAGCGATCCTGGGTCATTGATAATGGAGTCCAGCTGTATGCCAGACAGGGCAATAGATTCAGTCTCCCCAGTGTAGTAGCCCGTGTATGCACCGATGCCAATATTCTGATTGATGGCGTACTCGTAGCGCAGGGTAAACTGGGGTGTTGCTTTTGCATCTTGGTCAAGAAGGCTAACAAACTCAACAGCTACCTGCGTAGTACTCGGGATACCCAAACCGAGGCTAAAAGTGCTGCTCTTGGCCATGTGATAATGAAAGTCAGTGGGCGCATTATCTTGCGCAAATGGCTCTGCAATAGCCACGAAGAATAAAAAAATGAAGTAAATCGGTCGCATACTTGTCTTTTAAGTTTTGACCTCGTATTTTCGATTGGTCACAATTGTCATATCGAATTGAAAGAGAAAAAATACCTGTACGATTATTATAATGGCGAAATTGCAGCTGGGAAATTGTTAGCGGGTATTGGTCTATGTATCATTTCTTTAGCTTACTTGATAACGTATACGATCCAAGGTGAGCTAGCGTATGGAATCATCTTCTGCCTCTTGCCTTTTGGTGTTTTTCAAGCCTTGTCTGGAATGGTCATTTGGTTTAGGAAAACTATTCGCAGAAACAAATTTTTGAGAGAGTTTGAGAAAATAAGGAGCATAAATACCTCGGCTGAAAATTTGCATTTGACGGCAATGGTAAAAAGATTTAAACTCGTCAGGAAGATACAAGAGGCCATACTGCTCATGGCATTTATTACTATCTTTTTGGGAATGGCAAAAGTGGTCAATCTTGCCATCATGGGTTTTGCCATGGCTGCACTGCTCATGGCAGGTATCATGATCGCGTTTGATTTATTTGCTCAGCGACGAGCTGAAGAATATCTTAGAAGGTTAAATCGGGAAATAGAGGACTAATCAATTCCCTTTAGTGTGACTCTGTCATTTTTTTGTATTTTACCATTGCGAATAAACTCGATACTCACGATATCCCCAGGGCGAAAACGTGCCACTTTTTCTTGTAGTTCAGAAGTCGAATTGGTCTCTGTACCGTTGACAGAAATAATAATATCTCCCTTTTTGAATCCTGCATCTGCAGCACTACTCTTTTCACCTATTTGATCAATTCTGACACCGCTAGGTTTTGAAAGGTTGTTTTTTTTGGCTACTTCTTCATTTACATCTTCAATCGTCACTCCAAGGATGGCTCTTTTCACTTCGCCAAAATCTTTAAGATCTGCGATTACTTTTTCTACTAGGTTGGAAGGTATCGCAAATGAATACCCTTCATAAGAACCTGTCTCCGTAAGGATGGCTGCATTGATGCCAATCAAAAGACCATTGGCATTGACTAATGCCCCTCCACTGTTACCAGGATTGACCACAGCATCAGTTTGAATAAAACTCTCTACTGAATACAACTGACTACTCAGGATATTTATATTTCTTGACTTGGCTGAGACAATACCAAGAGTGACTGTCGAGGTCAAGTTGAATGGGTTACCCACTGCAAGAACCCATTCTCCTACCTGGACTGCATCACTGTTACCAAAAGTAGCGGTAGGTAAATTTTTCGCTTCTATTTTGATCAGCGCTAAATCAGTCGTTGGATCTGATCCAACAATCTTAGCACTATATTTCTTCTTATCGTTGGTGGTCACCTCAAAAGAATCTGTGTTGGCAATCACATGATTATTGGTCACAATATACCCATCCTCGCTGATGATCACACCCGAACCATTACCTCCTCCAAATTCTCCTCGCTTGGACATAATGGATACGATCGCTGGTCGTACTTTTGCAGAAGTTTCTACAAAATCAGTTGGCAACAAATTTGGTTTGATATTGACTCTATTCTTGACAAAATTAGCCTCAAAACGTTCCTGTTGCGCGGGCACTAAATCCGCACTTAATTTTTGAAAAAGAGTAAATGTGATGGCTGTACTAACGATGGCTGTCGTCAAAATCGTCAAAGCAAGTATCGAGGTAAACTTTTTCATAATTATCTATTTGTTGCGGTGACGCTTGGATATTCTCATTTAGAACGATGGTAGTCAGAAAAGTAGTATCTATCATATATGTACACCAAGACTATTCCAAGAATCTTATCTCAAGTCCTCGTTCACTATTTTTAACACCATAATTGCGGTATTCGTTGTAGTAAAGGCAGTTTTAATCTCGTTTTTCATCAGATCCATCAAAATATCATATTCCCCAAAAACTTGTGTACTCATGGTGTTAGTGCGCACTTCTAATTCAGGATGCTGTTTGAGTTCATTGATAAAGGCAAGTATATGGTTGCCATAGTCTTTATCTAATGGATACATACTAATTTCTATAGAAGCTTTCATAAATTATTTTTGAGGAAAGATAGGCTAATGGAAGGACAATTACAAAGTGCATATTCTGACTTTGTAGGAGTACTATAATTGATGTCTAATAATCAAGACTCTACTTTCCTTATTTGATTGTAAATGCAATTGACTTTTAGCGGCCGAGACTGATCCAAGTCCACTAGTTGTTGTCAAGATATATTCTTCAAGCTGTACTTCTCCGTCTAGTACTTGGAGGTAATACTCATCTCTTGCTTCTTGAGCAAATTGAAAAAATTCATTTACTTGGAGATGCAATAATGAGAAGTTATACTTATCATCCCAAATCGGTATAGTATGATAAGTTTCAAATGTTTCGATAGATACTATTTGATCTTTCCACAAAAAACTAATTTTCTCCGCTTGGATATTTATTTGTAATGCTTCAAATTTTTTCTCTTCTTTTAGTGCGATAGATATCACATGCATGTCCTCTGCTTCATTTCGTTGAAAGCCATTCTTTAAAAAATGTTTTGGTGTACATCAATTAACCAATCGAATGGCCATTTTTCCTTTAGAAATTTAGCAAACGGGATATTAAGTGCTCCATGCCTGAACTGGGTGCTTGCTGCAGAAAACTGTACTATTTGGCTGGCACTTTTTGCCTTCATTTCTCCTAACAAACTCATAGGAAATAGACTAGTACCAAAGCTAACAAAACTAGTATGCTTGATAAATTTTCGACGTTGCATAAGCGGTGGAAATCTATGATTGTATACTCGTCAATTGGTGTGTTCCGTATTCAAATTAAGTGCTACTTACTCAAACACCTCGTCTAAGGTTCCCATTTTTCCTACTTGATAGTCACGCATAGCTTGCATGATTTCAGATTGCTCATTCATCACAAATGGACCATAGGTTGCTACGGGTTCGTTAATCGGTTCACCAGCTAATAAAATAGCACGGGTATTTTTGGCTGCTTTTAATTTCACTACTTCGCCTTCATTAGAGAGCCATGCTAGGTCTTTGGACTTAAGGCTGACCTCATCGTTATATGTCAATGCTCCATCCAATAGATATACAAATCCGTTAAAAGATTCAGGAACTGGAATATCTACTTCTCCAGTCTCCGAAAATGTCAATCGTAATGCCAATATGGGTGTAAAAGTTTCAATTGGACCAGTTAGGTTTTGGAACTGTCCAGCTACGACACCTACTTCTACATTCTCATAACTTAGGCAAGCAGTGGGTGTATTATCTTTTTGTAGACCCACATATTTGGGTTTGGTCATTTTGTGTTTGGCTGGAGCATTCACCCAAAATTGGATTAGCTCCCAAGATTCTCCTGCTTCAGCTACCTCCTTCGCTGGACGTTCACTATGTACAATACCACTACCTGCATGCATCCACTGTGTTCCTCCTGGATACACCACTGAACTAATATTTGTAGAATCTCTATGATGAACTCCTCCTTTAAACACGAAAGACACTGGTGCAAATCCTCGGTGTGGATGCGGTGGAACACCTGCACTCGCTTGTGCGGTATTTGGGTCAAACTTATGCTCCAAATGATGTACTAACAAAAAAGGATCTATCATATCAACATCTTTCTGCGGCAAGGCCTGATCTAAGATGATGCCACCCATATTTATTTTAAAGGCTGGAAGTATTTTTTTGAGTTTTTTAGGACTTGTCATGTCTGTACTTTTGAGTGTAAGAAAGACAACAAAGTTGAATAACTATAGTTGTGATTTAGTCGGCTATCATATGGGGCTATCCCGATGCTGATGGCGGAAAAGCCTCCATCATCACTGGACCGCGTCATACGCTATATGTCATAAGGGCTCGGGCGCAAATCCACTCCTCTTATGCCATGTCGCTTCTACCGCTTATCTCTAGCGCCTCTCGTTGCAGGGCTTAGGCTGTACGCCACGCCCCTTTTTAGTTAAAAGTTAAAAAATGATGAGGCGAGAATCTATATGAATCCTTTTCCAACACCTGATAGCACCTAGCTATGTGATCGGCAATTCAATCTCTGCACATTTAAAGTGTCCCTCTGGGCACGCACTTTTGCCATGCAAACCGCAGGGTCGACAAGCCAAGTCTAAAGAAGTCTCACAAACGGTACTGTTATCCGATAAGGGCGTAAATCCGAATTGTGGTACTGTACTTAAAAAGACTGCTGTCACTGGTGCATTCATTGCACTGGCTAAATGCAAAGGCGCGGAATCATTCACATAATTCATATTGGCTCCTTTCATCAAGGCCGCTGATTGAAGTAAACTGAGCTCGCCTGCTTTTACAATGACATTAGGGTGTTCTGATCTATCGGCTATTTTTTGGCAAGCAAGCTTATCCGCTGGGGCACCCAACAAAAAAATATTATGATCTTTAGGTAATTTATTGATAAGTGCTATCCACTTTTCCGCGGGCCATTGCTTGGTGTACCATACCGAAGTTGGAGAAATAGTTATATAGTCTTCCGTCTGTCTGACCATCGCAAAATCCTTCATAGAAGGATATAGCTTTGGCTTTGCTACTTGATCATCGGTTAATTCTTGGATCAGCTGATGATTGCGCTCTATCTCGTGCGGTGAATTGGACTCCACACTAATTTGATGTTGAAATCTTGTAGTAAAAAACACCGACAAAGGATTTTTTTTAAAGCCCAATTTATTACTAACGCCTGAGAAGGCAGTGAGTACTCCTGAGGATAAAAAGCGCTGTAGGTTGACAACTACATCATAGTGGCCTTTTCGAATTATTCTCCAGATTTTAAAGAGGTTTATATGCTTGTTGCTTCTCTTATCCCAGACTAATATTTCATTCAGTTTAGGATGATCTGCTAGTAAGGATTCATTTCCTTTACGTAGAAGAAAATCAATTTTAAGCTCAGGATAAAAATCGGCCAACTTTTCGATCATAGCCGTAGCTAGGATAACATCTCCAATAAATGCAGTCTGTATAATGAGAATTTTCTTCATGTTGCCAACTATTTGACAAGGTACAATCTTTTTTCTGTTTGATAAGGGTCAGTTAAGAGTTTCAAATACGAAAAAATAATGCATATTTTCTAGTAAATTCACCCTCACAAAATTCCGAGCCTTGGTTTTCAGTAGTATCACATTCCTTTGTTACTTTCTACCTATATTTCTATTAGTCTACTACCTGAGTAGTAAGGCATATAAAAACTATGTCCTACTGGCTTTTAGTATCTTTTTTTATAGCTGGGGCGCACCTTCATTTGTATTCATACTCATGGGCTCTACCATCGTAGATTTCTATTTAGTGCAAAAAATGCACGCTACAATGGGGCAAAAGAAAAAGAAGCAACTGCTGATTATTTCAATCTGCCTCAATCTTGGTTTATTAGCTTTTTTTAAATACTCAAATTTTTTTATAGAAAATGTCAATTCGTTTTTAGAGTACTCCTTTGGAACAGAAGTCTCATGGACTCAAATATTATTGCCCATTGGGATTTCCTTTTACACCTTTCAAACGCTGACTTACTCAGTCGATGTATATCGGGGCACACATCCTCCACTCAAAAAACTGAGTGATTATCTGCTCTACATCATGATGTTTCCGCAGATGATTGCTGGACCTATTGTTCGATTTAATACGATAGCTGATCAAATTACGCATCGAGAAGCCTTATATTCTGATCGCATATTGGGTTTTTATAGGTTTGTAATCGGTCTTTCTAAAAAAGTACTGATCGCAAATGTCATGGCTGAAAAAGCAGATGCTATCATGGGTAGCACCGATATTATGAGCTTAGACAGTAGTACTGCATGGATCGGGTTATTGGCATATACATTTCAAATTTATTTTGATTTTAGTGGCTATTCAGATATGGCAATTGGTATTGGCAAAATGCTTGGGTTTACTTTCCCCGAAAATTTTGACAGCCCATATACTTCAAAAAGTATTACCGAGTTTTGGAAGAGATGGCACATTACTTTGGGTGCATGGATGAGAGACTATCTATATATACCACTTGGCGGTAATCGAGTTTCTCCTTATCGGCTTTATTTAAATCTATGGTTGGTATTTTTATTGTCAGGCCTATGGCATGGTGCCTCTTGGAACTTCATTCTCTGGGGTATTTTTCATGGAAGTTTTTTGGTATTAGATCGTCTGTTTTTACATAGTATTCTGGATAAAATATGGAGACCGATCTCTGTGCTTGCAACCTTCATAATAGTCATGTTGGGATGGGTAATATTTAGAATAGAGTCTCTTGAACAAGCTATTTTATACTACAATAGACTTTTTGCATTTGATTTTCAATCTTTGATCTGGCAAGCAGATAAGCTATTTTACTTCACACTACTCTTAGCATTTTTATTTTCTTTTATTAGATTCATTCCCTTGATAGGGTCTAAATTAGCGCAGGGCTTTTTTAAGGAGTCTTTTAGCTCTAGCGGAATGATATTCGCCTTTGGAGCTTGCCTGATTTTATTTTGCTTTTGTCTCGCAACTTTAGCAACCAACAGTTTCAATCCATTTATTTATTTCAGATTTTAATGGATAGGGCCAACAAAATATTATTTATTCTTTTGCTGCTTTTTCTTAGCACCGTAATGTTGGTATCTATATTTCATACCAAACAGATAGAAACTTTAAAAGGCACCTTCGTCAAGATTGATAGACCCAAATTTAGCATTGCAAATTGGCTGAGTAGAGACTTTCAGATGCAAATGGATAAGCGCACTAACTATAGATTTTTTCTTAGGAGTGTACTCATCAAAACAAGGAATCAGATAGACTATGCTCTTTTTGATAAAGTTAATGCCACTTTAGTATCAAAGGGAAAAGATGATATGCTGTACAGCACAAAACATATAACATCCTACCTCGGAGAAAATTTCGATGATGGAGAAAAGATAGCACATCAGGTAGACCGATTGGTTTTTATGCAAGAAACTTTGCAGGCCATGGGTAAAAAGTTTTTAGTTGTGATCGGCCCCAATAAGGCTGCCTACTATCCAGACAATTTTCCAATAAAATTCGATCGTAGAGAAAAACAGATGAGTATCTATGACTACTATGCAAATCAACTCCAAGAAAAGCACATTCATCATATCGACTTCAACAAAGTATTTGTCGATATGAAAGATACCATCAGCTATCCCATATATACAAAGCAAGGTACACATTGGAACAATTATGCTTACCAATACGCTTGGAATATGATAGTAGATAGTCTAGAGCAAGATACAGATTGGAAACTAGCGAGACTCCAAGCAAATGAAATAAAACTAGAACCAGCTAAAGACAGAGACCTAGATCTGTATGAGCTCTTGAATGTATTCTGCATAAATGATACCACTAAAACAGCCTATCAAGATTATTCAATTGATACTACAAATATTGATCGTCCTACAGGATTGGTGATTGCCGATAGTTATTTCTGGGGATTACGTGGTCTTGGATTTTCTAGAGAGGTACTTAATAATGGAATGTTTTGGTACTATAATAATACCGCCTACCCAGCTGAGCGAGAGATCCTATATACCCCAAAAGACTATGACTTTCAGCAAGTCATAGAAGATACAGATATTGTAATTATGCTGGTTACCGCAGCCAACCTGGATATGTTTCCGTTTGGATTTGAGGACGACTTTTATGAAGAGATGACTAAGGCTTCAAACATAAATGCTAAGAAGGAGAAAACCATTGATCGAATGATAAAAAAGATTGAACAGAATGAAGAGTGGTACGGTGATTTGCAAACTGAGGCCAAAGAAAAAAATCAGTCTCTGGATTCCATTTTGAGAGTTGCGGCAACCTATTTTTTAGATCAAGAAGAAAAAAGTAAAAAAGAATCTAAATGATGCTACATCATTTTATTGAATCCTAATGGAGCAAACTAACAAAATACTATTCATTCTCTTAATACTTTTTCTGAGTACAGTGGTTCTGACGTCTGCATTTCGCGCGAAAGAACTTGTAAAATTACGAGGCAAGTATAAAGCTGTGGATCGTCCTATCTTTTCGATTCAAGACTGGCTCAGTGGTAGCTACCAGATGAAAATGGATAAACGCACCAATTCTAGATTCTTTCTAAGAAGTGTACTGATCAAGTGCAAAAGTCAAATAGAGTATGATTTATTTGACAAGACCAAAGGGGATTGGATAATAAAAGGAAAGGATAATATGCTCTTTGATCGAAAATATATTTCCGCCTATCAAGGACAAAATTTTATAGGTAAAGATTCTATTGAGCACCGTGTGAAGCTTCTCAAATTCGTGCAAGATACGCTTCAAGCAAAGGGTAAAAAATTTTTAGTTGTGATTGCACCAAATAAGGCTGCTATCTA
>Ga0114957_1001959_pt1 | contig 20850 bp, 23 predicted proteins | sample BantaG_FD_87175 | JGI IMG/M metagenome (GOLD analysis project Ga0114957, IMG submission 87175) | Marine algal microbial communities from Bantry Bay, Ireland - BantryBay_4 metaG | ecosystem: Host-associated > Algae > Red algae > Unclassified | place: Bantry Bay, Ireland | collected 2014-11-21 | reverse complement strand
GGACCCCCCTACGGACCGCCCTCGCGGGCGTCGCGGAGGGGCCTTCCGTCTGGGTCTGGGCGGGGCGTGCACCCCAGCGGGCCCGTGGCGACCATTGACTTGACAGGAGACGATGCGCGGCCGGGCGCGACCCGCCGAGACGGTGGCGGCAGCGGCAGTGGCGGCGGCGGCGGTGGCGGTGGCGGCGGTGGCAGGGGTCGGTCGCCCGCGCTCGTGGATGCTCCCCCCGTTGACGTGGAAGCTGCCAGTGGCGCGGCGGCCGCCGCTGGTGCTGCTGGGGCCGTGCGTGGCGCGCTCGCCGCCGCCACGCGCGCCCTCAAGCGGCGCCGCACGGGTGCCCCCCCCCCACCACCCGGCGCCGCGCCGCCCCTGCCACCGTCTCTCTACGGGCTTTCCGTGCACGCGGAGCCCTGGCGGCAGGACTCGGGCGGGCCCGCCGCCGCCCCCCCGTGGACGGCCATCCCCCCTGGTCCAGAGGTGGAGGAGATGGCCCTGCCGGCGTCGTGGGTGGAGCGCTACGCGGGGAACGCGCGGAAGCGGAGCTTGCGCGCGTTGGGTGCACACCTGGGTGCTGGGGGAGGCGGAGGTGGGGACTAGGCGGGATGGAGGTGTTGTTGGGGAGCGGCGCTGGGAGGGGCGTGTGGCCGAGGTGGCCGAGCGGCGGCGCTGCTGCCACCAGGTCAAGTGGCGGCGGCAGCAGAGATGAAAATCGGTCTGCGGGTTATTCTGTTGGGCTTCTCAACTGGTGGACCACGGGAGCTGCTGCCTCCCGTGTCGGCGGGCTGGTCAACGCGCCGGCCAGGGCTCGTTCCGATCAGTCTGGTCGGGCCAGAATTGTCCGACCCATACAGGCTCTGCCCTGGTCCCGCACACCAGGCGAGCGTGACAGGGCCATGCCGGGTGGATTGGCTCGCACCCGCCTGCGCTGTACGCGGCCGGCGCGACGATCTACAGTATAGTGCCGCACGTCTTACCTCTTCGGAGCAGGCTGCAGAGTCTCCTGCGTCGGGCACGAGACCCGGCGCCTTCCATTTCAACGCTGTCTGTGCATTGTTGCAAACTGCCACCAGTCCCCATCAGGTGGGGGAGCTCGCCAGGCAGTACGTCGATTACGGTGCAGGATTGAGGGCCTGGTGCTCGCACAAGACAGAGCCCACGGGGTCGTCCGATGCACTACGCGAAACTGTATGCTGGTGTTGCCAGCCAGAGCAAAAGCCCGCCTCACCATCATCGCGCATGTTGTGCGCTGTCGCTGTGGAAGGGAGATGACAAAGGGCTCACAGGGTCTCTTGGTGATGGAAAGTGGCCCGCTCATCTTCCGAAAATCAGCCAGACTTCAGACCCTGTGTGCGGGTCACCTGTGGGCTCTCCTGTTTAACACAGGCGGCCATCTTCAGCTTGGGTGAGCCCCCGGGCGGTATCATCGGCATCTCCGCCACCCAGAGCAGAAAGAGACGCAGCAACTTACTCAACCTCCACGAAAATGGTCAACGTGTACGCGCCGAGCGGGCTGGTCAACGCCGCCGCCGAAGTGGTCATCGTAGCGGTCACTACGCTGGCCATCGCGGCGGTAGCCGCTGCCACCCGCGCTGCAAATCAAGGCCGCTTATATCGTACTGGACGCCTGCCGCTGGGCCTGGCAGTGAGAGACGTCGGCCTTCGGTCCGCGACGGCGAAGCTTGTCCGTGTTGTTATGACCCGCACCGACGATGCTGCTGCCGGGGGTTCCTTTCGATCCCGCTTGTGGCGGGCGGCGACGGTCCTGGCAGTGTCGGCGGCGGCTTTGACCGCCCCACCGATAGCCTTGACTACCTTGACAAGCGGCGACGCCATTCAGGCCACCTCAACGACGACGCTGACCACGGATGCGGCGGCATTTTTGAGCGGCACTGTCGTGTCGCAGCCTGCCAGCTTTGTGTCGACAGCTGTCGATGAGGTACTGGCTGGCGCCGCCCTGGGTGCCACGTACGGTGACGTCTGCCTGGCTGCGGCCGTGGGTGTGCGTCAGAGCCATGGCGCATGCGCGGCGGGCGTCCCCAGGGTCATCCTCCGGTCGGCATCGTGTACTGCAACCGCCCCCACGCAAGTGCGCATCGATGAGGTTCCATCAGGCGTCGTCTTCGCGGAGCTGGTTGTCCCACCCTTTGATGCGAAGGGCGGGAACGACTTCGTCAACGGCTCGGGCAACAGTGATTGGGGAACGGTACCGCGCTCCGACGGGGTTGCCGCCCTCCGCGGCGATGGAGCTGCCGGTTGGTTGCACCGCAACAAGTCCCTCATGATTTTGACCATGGTGCGGTTGACGGCGCCACACGTGCGACCCAGCCGCGGGATCTCGCGGACCCTCTTCTTGCCCGCCCAGGAGTCAACGTGCGTCTACCACTTTGACCGTCCCAAGGAGCTACCGGTCCCGCTGGTGGTGGCACGCGCCTGCCTCACCTACCGCGCCCCCGAGGTGTGGGAGCTGGACTCTGGTGCGCGGTTTTCCTTGCCGGTGCTGACGATGGCGCTTGCCTACATGCGATTGCCAGCAGTGATCACGGTGTATAGGTCCCCAGTGGTCGTGCCCCTATGGGTGGTCGCCACAACTGGGTGCACTGCGGCCGTCGCTATTTTTGTTCTCTCTGTCGTCGCAGCGCATGGGAGGTGCGTTGACGCGGGGCCCGACCCAGACCTGTCCCCACCCGGGCTGGTACGCCTGCTCGGCCATGTGGTCGAACGCCATCTCCAAGTCCTGGATGTGGGGGGTGGCGGCTACGCCACGTCGTCTGCCCCGCACTTGGTTGTGGTTGTGGGAGATGCTCCATGGGAGGGTTTGGATCTGACCGTCGATACCGCCTGGCACCGCGAGGAAGCCGTTGCGCAGGCGTCGAAGGCATCTGTGGCGCCCATGCGACCCTGAGAATTGTGCTTGAGCTGTGGGAGCACTCGCCACGAGGCCTGCGACAATTCGAGAAGTGGCTCACACATTTTCTAATAATTGAGGGAACAGGACGTGGGACACTCTACCGTGCGCACTGTAAAAAGTAGTACAGCGGCTACTCGACAGGCCACGGTCTGATTGGTCAAGAGAAGGATACAGTCCAAAAATAAACTCATATGAATTGAACAAAACAACACGTCTTCGGAACTGGTCTTCCTGACGTGTACGAAACACAAGCCTTGTTTTCTTCTCTGCGATGCTGTTTTTCTGCTACGCACACCCCTTTCTTGCCAACGTCCCGGGCGGTCACTGTCGCTCTCGAGTGCATCGCTTGGTCAAATAGCAGGTTGTTGACAGGGAGGGCGACGGCGGCGCCCACTGTCCCACCGCCTCACAGCCAGTCAACCAATCCGCGTCGCTCGCACCGCCCACGGACGCTGCTGTGGTGCGGCCCAGCTCGCAGGTCGTTTTGTGCGCGTCCGCTGGCAGGGGGTGTGAGAGGCTGTCGGGCCAGCAAGCAGCGCCCTGCAGCCGCCGCCGCCGGCGCTGGTGCGCCCGCGTCACGCTCCTGCCGTACCGCGCTGGAGGCTGCTGCGTGGCCGGCGTCCAGCCGCTCCGGCACTCGGCCCCGCACGTGTTGTCGGCCGCGTTGGGGGCTCTGGCGCGTCGGTTAGCCGCGCTTGTCGGCTGCTCGGCCTGCATCCAGGCGTGTAAATCTAGTGCTTGTGTCAACGGGTCACTGGGGTCTGGTCGACGCTAGTGTCTATTCCTTCCCCTGCTCTTCGGTTGCTGTTCTTCTGCTCGTTTCCGACGCTCGTGCCGCTCGTCCTCCCTCCTTTTTGAAGTCTCCTGTCCGGTGTTGCTACCACCACCATGTCGTCCCGCTTGAACAAGCAGGAGGCGCGGCGCGCCGGCTTCAAGAAGGCCATTGACGGTGATGAGGCGCGGCGGAAACGGGAGGACCACCAGGTGGAGATCCGCAAGGCAAAGCGCGAAGAGAATCTGCTGAAGAAGCGGCGGGAGACGACGGGGTCATCGTCGGCGGCACCGGGAGTGAGTGGGGATGTCGCGGCGGCCGACTCGCTCATTGACTCGAACGTGCGGGGCACAGATGCGGCTGTATTGGAGCGCCTGCCGGAGATGGTGCGAGGGGTAATGAGCGCCAATGGTGCGGAGCAGATGCAGTACACGCTTGAGTTCCGCAAGCTGCTGTCTATTGGTACGTTTCGGAGGAGCCGTGTGCGTGTGGGGCGGAGTCTGTTTGCGTGGTGTCCGCCTTCTTTTTTTTTTTCTGTGGGGCTGTCGTGCGTGGGGGTGTACGGGGAGTCTGTAAGGTTGTAAGCTGCTCGTTTAGTAGGCCACGCGTGAGACTGGGGTGGTGGTTGGGAGGCTGTCCGATCTGTGGCTCCGCGGTCTGCGACACCCTGTTGAGGGTGTGTGCCCGCTCTTTCTAATACGGTTGCCGTGTTGTGGGTTCGTTGTGTGGGGCTTCTGTGCTGTTACTGACCGTCCTGGATTTTTTTGTCGCGTTGCTTGTCCATGTGGCCTGTCATGTTGCTGTTGATGTGACAACCGCCCCATAAGTCCACCGCCTCCCTTCCACAGAGCGCAATCCGCCTATTGATCAGGTCATCCAGCAGGGAGTGGTTCCCCGCTTTGTCGAGTTCTTGCAATGCGAGGCGCTGCCGCAGTTGCAGTTCGAAGCGGCGTGGGCCCTGACCAACATTGCGTCCGGCACGTCGGCCCACACGGCGGTGGTGATGGACGCCGGCGCCGTGCCCATATTTGTGCGGCTTTTGTCGTCGCCCAACGACGATGTGCGAGAGCAGGCTGTGTGGGCACTCGGCAACATGGCCGGCGACTCGCCGCGTTGCCGTGATGCGGTGCTGGCGGCGGCGGCGCTGCCGCCGCTGCTTGCGCAGCTGACGGGCAACAGCAAGATCACCATGCTCCGCAACGCTACTTGGACGCTCTCCAACCTTTGCCGCGGCAAGCCGCAACCGGACTTTGACGCGGTCCGACCGGCGCTCGCGACGCTCGCCCACCTGGTCTACTTTGAGGACGATGAGGTGTTGACGGACGCGGCCTGGGCGCTGAGCTACCTCTCGGATGGGAATGACGTCAAGATCCGTGCGGTGGTCGAGTCTGGTGTCGTCAAGCGCCTTGTGGAGCTCCTCCTCCACCCGTCGGTGGCGGTGCAGACGCCGGCCCTGCGGACTGTCGGCAATGTGGTCACGGGCGACGACGTGCAGACGCAGGTGGTCATCAACTCGTCGGCGTTGCCGTCGCTGCTTGCGCTGCTCAACTCGCCTAAAAAGAGCATCCGCAAGGAGGCGTGCTGGACCGTATCCAACATCACGGCTGGTAACACGGAACAGATCGGGGCCGTGATTGATTCTGGCCTGCTTCCACCCCTGGTAGAACTGCTGCTGACCGCTGAGTTTGACATCAAGAAGGAGGCGGCGTGGGCAATTAGCAACGCCACCTCGGGTGGCAGCCCCGAACAGATTGCGGCGCTGGTCGGGGCGGGCGCCATTCAGCCGCTGTGCAACCTGCTTGACGCGCAGGACGCGCGGATCATCTCTGTGGCCCTGGAAGGCCTCGACAACATCCTCAAGGTCGGCGAGCGGCTGCGGGTGTCAACCGACGACAGCAGTATCAACGAGTATGCCGAGGCCGTCGAGGCGGCCGGCGGCCTGGACAAGATTGAGGCTCTGCAGCAGCATGCCAACGCTGATGTGTACGAGAAGTCCGTGCGGCTACTGGAGGCGTACTTTGCCGCCGACGAGGAGACGGAGGTGGCGGGGCTCCAGCCGGCGACCACCCAAAACGGGCAGTTTGCTTTTGGAGTGCCGGGGGGGGACGCCACCTCTGCTCCACCAGCCGGGGGGTTCAACTTTGGGGGTGCTCCCGCCTCTGCGTCATTTGGAGGAGCGGGCGGCGCGCCATCTGGCGCGGCACCGTTCAACTTTGGCGGTCCCGCCTCCGGGGGAGGGAGTATGCAGCAGTAAGTAGCCTTTTCAGTTTGGTGCCTTGTGAGCGGGGAGAGTGCGGGAGTCAGCCGGGTGTTTTTTCCTTTTGGTGTGGAGAGTTGTCATTGCTCATATGTGAGGGAGAGTGCGGGAGTCAGCCGGCTCTTTTTTGCTTTTGGTGTGGAGAGTTGTCATTGCTCATGTGTGACCGCATCGCGACTGGGATAGCACTTTGAGTTGCTTGTCAGTGCGCGAACAAGTCTGCTGGGCAGGTCAATCGTCGTGCCCAGTAGTCTCGCTGCATTGTCATGCAAGCGACCCACCTGGCGGGACTCAGTTCTTGGGACACCTCAAGGCCTCGTAAAACAGAAGGCGTGTGTCCGAGTGCTTCTGTAACCGTGACCCTTTCGAGCGACAGTGATGCTGCTTTGCCTCTCGCCTCTGGTTGGATGTGCGCATGAAGATTCGTCCCATGCTTTACCGCCCCGAGTGGTCTACAGCACAAGACGAATTCGGACGTCGCAGGCGAAGACCACGAGATTGACAGTGTGTCCACCTCCTGATCCCCCATATGTCACCACCATCCCCTACCGCGACGACTGGTCATTCACACGCCAAATGGTCTCCCCAATGACCGACGCCACCGACAGGATCCGGAGCTGCTCAAAGCGCTTCTCTGGAGGCAAGTGGATTGAGTCGGTAACGATGACCTCCTGAAAGGCACCGCTCGACAGCCGCTCCACTGCCGGCCCTGAGAAGATGGCGTGCGTGCAGACAGCGAACACTTGGCGCGCGCCCTTTTGGGCAAGCATCTTGGCACCCTCGTGGATGGTCCCCCCCGTATCGATCATGTCGTCGACAATCACAGCCGTCTTGCCCTTCACGTCGCCGACCAGGTTCAAGACCTTGGACACGTTGTGCGCCTCCCGACGCTTGTCAATGATTGCCAGCGGCGCGTCGCCTAGCTCTTTGGCAAAGGCGCGCGCGCGAGCGACGCCGCCCACGTCCGGAGCGACGACAACCAAGTCATCGAGCTTCTTGTCGCGCAGGTAGTCCACGAGCACGGCGGAGCCGTAAATGTGGTCGACGGGAATGTCAAAGAAACCACAGGACTGGGGCGAGTGGATGTCCAGGAGAACGATACGGTCCGCACCGGCGGCGGTCAGCATGTTCGACACGAGCTTGGAGGTCAGCGCCTCGCGGCGGCGCTTGTCAGGGTCGATGAGGCGGTCGGCGCGGCTGTAGCCGTAGTAGGGCAACACGCAGGTGACTTGAGCGGCGTGCGCGCGGCGGCAAGCATCAATCATAAGTAGAAGCTCAAAGTAGTGGTCTACATTCAAGGGAGCGGAGGAAAGGAGCGACCAAAAGACAAGGCATGGAGAGCAAATGCGAAAACATGTTAGTCTCAGCAACCAGTATCAACGGAGAAGGTGCTCATGCAGTGCACTACACGCGCGGCTGGCTCCGAGCGTGTAACCGCCCCAGACACACCAATACGCACACAAGTGTGGTAAGCGCACAATCATCCCGTAAGCTACGTACCGTTGGCAGGGTTGGAGGTGGACTGGATGAGGAAGACGTTGCTCCCACGCACCGACTCCTCGATGCGCACGTACGTCTCGCCGTCTGCGAATTTCTTGTGCAGGATAGGGTTGACAGATGGTTTCCCCAGGTAGCGGGCAACCGCATTGGCCAACTCGGGGTTGCTCGTCCCCGAAAAGACCCGCATGCGGTGGCTGCCAAACGCGAGGCTCGCGCCCAAAGCCTCATCGGCCAGCCCCGGGAACTTCGGGGGGACACTCGCGCCGCGACTGAGCGCCAGCGATGCGAGGCCGCTATCAGCGGCGGGCGTAACAGCGTTGCCATTGGCGCCGCCGTCGGCGCTGACACCGCCCGCGGCTGACCTCCTGACTGCGTCGGAGCCCGCCGACGAGGAGGAGTCAGAGCTGCTAGGCGGCCGCTGGGAAGCGACGGCGGTCCACCGGGGCGGCCGAGCCGGCCGAGGGGCCAGAACGCCCCGCGGCGGTGCGGACCCAGACGTCCAGGCCGACCGGTGGGCGTTGAGGGCGGTGCCGAGCGGCAGGCTGGCCGCGAACGCCATGGCGTCGCGGCCGCTCCCTGAGCGGGCGGGACGGGAGCGAGGGGGGGGCGCCATCGAGCAACCCCGGAGGTCACCGAGGCGTGCGAGCGAGACGACACGCGCAAAGCGACGACAGCTATCCAATACAAGATAGCAGAGTGCAGGGACGAGGAAGCGCAGCGGAAGGTCTGACAGGTTGAAAAGATAGCGGGCAGCGCGCACAAGGGGAGACAGGCGGGATTGTCAGGCAGGCAGAGAGCGCGCCGCGCATTCGACACGGATGCCGAGCTCGCACTTGTGGAAGAAGACCGTGGCGTGGCCTCGTTGGGACCAATTTTCGAGTCGACGGCGGCCTGAATGAGAAGGGATAGGAAGTGGCCTGCGCCCTTGCACGCACACGCAAAATGTGGAGTCAGCAAACGAGTTTCCTACACTAGCAGTCACGCATTTCCGGGAGATCAGAATTGTGACGACCTGGGCACCATGGCTGACGAAAATGCAGAATTTTCGATGCGACCTTTCATCAATATAATTTAAAGCATCATGTTCTTTTTCATTCGATGGAAGAGTCATTGATGAACAGTCTTAGTGGGAAACTCTACAGTGCTGGTACCGATGGTCAAGACGAGCGTCTGCGAAACGATTCAAGGATGCCTTGAGACTTTCAAGGCGGGTCGTGACAGGGATTAGCATATCAGAACCGCTTAGCGTCGCACCTGGGCGCGTTTATGTGTGTCCCGGGGTGGTTTCCCGCGTGACATCGGGTCATGGCCAAAGATCATGTGCGCATTAAAGCCAATCAAGCAGGGCGCCGACGCCCTCCGAAATTGGTATCAAAAGGAGGTAAGTCGATTAAGGCAAGAAAGACAAGGCAATGCCTGGGCAAACGCACCTTGTGCAAATAACTCGAAAGCGTCGGTCACGGCGGTGCAATGCTCATGGTCACACGGGCGACCACCACTACCCCCCGTCCGAATTGTTCGCCGGCGGGCGGGCCCGGCGCGGGCATGCACGTGCTGCGCCATCTGGGGCGTTTGCATGGCTCTATGGAAAGGACAGCAACCTATTTAGTGTCAAAATCTCTGCCGTGAGCTGCTGTGAACTGCTGTGACTTGCCGTGGGCTTTTTTTCAAGTTTGACAATATATCTAGGACTCTTCATATATCAACCTGCCTCTTACCTGAAAACGATATCACTTGGAGCAATCCACAGCTGTCTCGTGCAGCAATTCCAGTGTAATTCTTGAGAACGGACCATGCGATCGATCGGATTCAGTCGGTCTGAAACTTCTCCTTCGACCTCCGATGGTCATCGTCGTGCGAACGCCCTCGTCCCTGCTGACTGCAACGGATGTTGCGATTTCAGGTCGGTCTGCCCCCAGCACACCCCACGCCTGGACCCAGACACGTTCCTCCCCATTTCTACACAGTCGTACGTTCCCTGCCGCCTGTTGCTCTGTGCCTTTGGTTGCTGGATTCCATCTCTTTGGCTGCTTGTAGGTCGTCGTTCTCGTGCGGTAGTCATCCGAGGGGCCTCCCCGTCCATCGCATTAGCGGACGTGTGGTTTTGGGGCGGCTGGTCTGCACTCGGTGTTGGTGCTGCATCTCTTTGTACGGCAATGAGGCATCTCTTTGTGCGGCAATGCGGCGTTGTTGTGTTTTGGTGCATCCGGTGGGAAGCGACCCTTTCATGAACTCTCGTCTCTTTGTGGTGTGTTGCTTCACGCTCAACTGTTGACATCTCGTTGCCTGTGTCTGTACACCTTGGTACACCTTGCTGTGACGTCTTTCTTGATCTTCTTGGTCTATCGGCTGGCCTATGCCTTGTTGCCTTGCTGACCTCGTCCTCTTTTGTCCGCCTTCGGCAGTGCGAGTGGAGCCTTGCTCCATCTGGCTCTGACGCGATGGCCAAGAGCAAGAACCACACGGCCCACAACCAGAGCTACAAGGCTCACCGCAACGGCATCAAGCGGCCTACTCGTCATTTCCATCCATCTCGCAAGGGAGTACGTTCCATGTGGCTCTGGCTCGCGCGTGTGTCCCGGTTGAACAGTTTTTTTTTTCTTGTGGGCCCCTCTTCGTGGGTTTTCTCAGGTCGTGGTCCACTGCGCTCGTTTTTGTGCTCGTCCATTCGTTTCGCCTGTCCTTGTGCCTGCGGGGTTTGCTGCTAACTGTCGCTCTCCTTGTCCGAATGTTCATCTCATGCGTTGACACCCGCCTTTTGCACGACACCTGTTGTACAGATGGATGTGAAGTTCCTCAAGAACCAGAAGTATGCTCTTAAGGGCAACAAGAAGCAGACTGCCAAGGCATGATCATGCCTTCGTGCTGTGACCCTTTTTTTTTTCTGCCTGCGGTAGATTGGATGCGGTGGCGCCAGGACTCATGGCGGGAGCAAAAGTTGCCTGTTTCCTGTACCTATGCCTTGAGTCTGCCTCAGGGGCGTCGGACACGTTTTCCACTCATTCGCACTCGTTGCGTTGCCCTGTACTCGGGCTGCTCGTACATCGCCATGAGCGGCCAGGACTGTGAATGTCCGCCTTGCCGGGTGAGGCTTGTCTTGTGTGAATGCGTTTCTCGCACGTTGGGAGTGCGCTCAGGCACACAAACTCGTACCGGTAGCGCGCGGTGGTAGACGCCCAGAGTTCTTGGCTGCGGGGTCTCGCTACCGAGTTACATAGCCTGCGATCACAACTTCTTTCAGAAGACCCACCCCGCGCGACAAAAAATTTAGTCTTCCGTGCACGCACAGCTAGGCGGCCATGGTTCCACATATGCCAGACCAGCTGCACACGTCCTGAATAACAAGACAGTTTGTCTGCAGTGACACGCAGTGCACTTGCCATGCTGAAGACAGGGCTGCGAACGAGTGGCAGACTAGCGAACTGAGTCGCCGCGACAAGATATGCCATGGATACACACATCCCTACTATTGACATGAATCGTTGGGTCCAACGGGAGTAGCTCAACCCCGCCAGCCGTGGCCACAAAACCAACACGTAACCGCAATGCGTGCTGAACAAAAAAAAGGACATGACAAAAAGTGGTGCACTTAAGAGAAAGCTCTTCACCGCCGGGCACCGCGCTTCGGCTGGATGACCTTGTGCATCCGCACGCTGAGTGGGGTGACCTCCACAATCTCATCCTGGCCGAGGTACTCAATCGAGTCGTCCAGGGAGAAGTCAAGGACACCGTTAATGCCCTTGTCAATGCCCTTGTTGGCGCTCCGATGGTTGGTAAGCTGCTTCAACTTGACGACATTGATGGAGAGGTCGCCCGCGCGCTGGTGGACGCCGACAATCTGGTTCTTGGCCACCTCCTGGCCGGGGTTCACCAACAGCCGTCCGCGGTCCTGGGCGCCCTCCATGCCGTACGCCGTGACCTTGCCGCTCTCAAAGGCGAGCAGGGAGCCATTCTCCTTGGCCTCGAGCTCCCCAGCAAACGGCCGATAGCCAGCAAAGAGGGCGTTCATCACCATCGTGCCGCGTGTCGCCGTCAGCAGCGCGTTCTTGACGCCGAGCAGGCCGCGCGTCGGCACGTTGTAGCTGACCTTGGAGAGCCCCTGTGAGTTGGCAGCGGCCATGTCAACCATCTCGCCCTTGCGACGGGCGAGCATGTCGATGACCGAGCCCATGTACTCCTCCGGTACCTCAATCTCCACGAACTCAAACGGCTCCTCCTTGCCGCCGTCGGCCCCTTCCTTGAAGATGACCGTTGGGGGACCGACCATGAACTCGTAACCCTCCCGGCGCATCGTCTCAATGAGAATGGTCAGGTGCAGCGCGCCGCGGCCGCACACAGTGAATGAGTCTGGAGTCTCCACCTGGTCCTCGACACGCAGCGCGACGTTGCGCTCCAGCTCCTTCTGCAGCCGGTCGCGGATATTCCTCGACGTCACAAACTTGCCCTCCTGGCCAGCAAACTGCGTCGTATTCACGGAGAAAGTCATCCGCACGGTCGGCTCTTCCACCGCGATGGGCGGCAGCGGCAGGGGCACGTCGGGGGAGCATAGGGTATCGCCAATGTCGAACGCGTCGATGCCCGAGAACATGACAATGTCGCCCGCGGTGGCGCTCTCGACAGGGGCACGGCCGAGGTTGTCGAAGCGGAAGAGCTCATTGATTTTGGCGCGGCGGGGCTCCTTACCCGGACGGGTCACAACGACACCCTCGGCCTTGGAGAGGGTGCCCGACGTGATGCGGCCAAGTCCGAGGCGGCCCTTGAAGTCGTCGTAGTCGACGTTACTAATCATCAGCTGCAACGGGCCCGATGGCCGCACCTTGGGCCGCGGGAGACCGAGGAGGACGTCAAAGACGGCCTCCAGTCCCGGGCTGAGGTCATCAGCTTGGTGGCCCGAGATGCGCTTGAGTGCCGACGCGTAGACAATCTCGAAGTCGGCCTGCTCATCCGAAGCGCCAAGCTCCACAAACAGGTCGAAGGTGGAGTCGACAACGAACTCAGGGCGGCTCATGGGACGGTCAATCTTGTTGACAACTACCGCCACACGCAGGCCCATCTCAATCGCCTTCTTCAAGACGAAGCGGGTCTGCGGCTTGGGGCCCTCAACGGCGTCGACGACCAGCAGGACGCCGTCGACCATGTTCAGGACGCGCTCGACCTCAGCGGAGAAGTCACCGTGACCGGGAGTATCCACCAGCTGCACGTTCGTGCCTTTGTAGTTCACGGCCAGATTTTTGGCGAGGATTGTGATACCACGTTCGCGCTCCAGGTCGTTCGAGTCCATCACCCGCTCCTGCACCGTCTCGTTGGCGCGAAAGACGTTGGCTTCGCCGAGCATGGCGTCTACCAGCGTCGTCTTGCCGTGGTCAACGTGAGCAACAATGGCGACCGCAATGCAGTCTTGGCGCGTCTCGAGCGTGCCCCGGTCAACCTCATCTGCGCCATCAGCCGCAGCGTCAACCGGGATGTCCACCCCCGCAACGACCGCCTTGACAGTGTCTACGGGTACAGTCGGGGGCAGTTGGGCTGGTCGTACCGGCGCCGCGCGCGCCACCCGGCCGCCAGCAAAGGCAGAGGTGATAGAGCCGGTGCGCAGCGCGGACCGACCCTGCACAGGCGCGGCCGCGACCCCGGCGACAAAGCCAAGAGCGTCCATAGTGGAGGGTGGTAGGGCAGGGGGAGGGGGCGTGGGAAGGAGACGACACACACCCGACTGCGCTACTGGCAGATGCGGGCGGCCAAGCGGGGGGACGGGAGCGGCAACCGTCACGGAAAAAAAACAAGACGACGGGGGAGCTCAGTGAACTGCTGCTGGGCCCAGACGGCTCGACGTTGTCTGTCAACGGCGGCGGCAGCTGATAACGGCGGTGTCCGGGGGAGTGAGGCCAAAGGCTACGGAGTGGGACAAAACAGGCGGCCCCGCTGAGCTCCGTAAAACGAGCAGGGCGCTCAGCCTTCGTCTGGGAGGCTTGTTGGGGCGGCGGCTCACGACGGCCACCGGCGGCGGCGGGGGAGATAGCGCCGAAACAAGGGCAGGAGCCAATCGGCGTCCAGTACAGCAACGGGGAGTGCACGTTGTCCCCACGCTGCACTTTCCGTTCACAAACAGACGGCGTGGGCGGCTGTGTCGCCGAACCGGCGCGAAGCGTGTGGCCGCGCGGCGTCACGACCTCCACGTGTGGCCACCGGCGGCAGATTCCACCAGACACCTTCCTAGTGTTATTCCCCTGAGGGGATCATTTGATCCTCTAAGAATCAATTGATCGTCATATGGTGCACCTCAAAAAAGAACCTTTCTGACGTCCGTTCTGTTTTTTTTCGACACAGGCGAACGCAGAAAGCCCGTCTTACCGTTCAAGGGCCCCTGAGGGCACCAAAATGTGCACGGCAAGGAAGAGAGATTCATTTTTTTCGCGCAAGTAGGGTCAATTGATCCTCAAGATCAGGGCAATAGACACTAAAGTATTTAGGCCAAACCTGCCTCGGATCAGAGCAGCAAAGAGAAAAGTTTAGAGCTTTCAAGGCCACTGTGTCGAAAATCCCCGAGCTCCAATTTCTTTGTCGCTACCTGTCTTTTTGAACAAACCCTCTTCCGCTGCGTCTGGCGGTCAAGACAGGGCGGTGACCGTGGTGTGGGGGTCACCTGCGACAGCAACATCGGTACGCAACAGAAACAGTTACCGGCGCAACCACAACAATGACTCCCGCTGCCACCAAGCGGTGCAGAAACAAGAAGGCGCGAGGCGTGCCGCGCTGCTCCGCGTCCCCAGCCTGCTGCATCTTACTCGTCCGCCGCCGCCCCCTCGGCTACAGCCGCCGCCTCCTCCTCCCCGTCCGTCTCGTCCTCCGCGTCCGGCTCGTCTTGCTCAATCCAGCCGAGTGACCGCTGCACGGCCTTCTCCCACTTGCCGATGCGGTGGGCGCGCTGGGCCACCGAGAGCTCTGGTTGGAAGCGGCGGTCCAGCGTCCACTTTTCGCGCAGCGACTCGGGGCTGTCAAAGACACCGACGGCTAAGCCCGCCGCAAAAGCAGCGCCGAGGGCGGTCGTCTCGACGACCGCCGGGCGCAGAACTGGGGCGCCGACCAGGTCTGCCTGCATTTGCATCAGCAGGTTGTTGACGCTCGCGCCGCCGTCGACACGCACTTCACGGATGAATGAGGTCGTGTCATTGACGGCATCGTCGGTCGCTTCGGCGGCGCCGCCTCCGTCTTGGCCGCCCGCCGACGCACCCAAAACGCCGCTCTCCAGGAGGTCCCCCCCGACAGCGCGGAGCACTTCCATGACCTGAAACGCAATCGCCTCGAGCGTCGCCCGCACGATATGTGCGGCGGTCGTGTACTGGGTCAACCCAACAATGGTACCCCGCGCGTCCTGCCGCCAGCGGGGCGCAAACAGCCCGGAAAAGGCCGGCACAAAGTACACGTCGCCTGCGTCTGGGACAGACGCGGCGAGCGCCTCCACCTCCGCGGCGGTGTGGATCAGGTGGAGGTTGTCCTTGAGCCACGAGATGGCCGCTCCAGCAATGGCGATGGACCCTTCCAGCGCGTACACCGGCGGCGCATCCGGGCCGAGCTGGTAGGCCGGCGTCGTCAGCAAGCCTTGAGACGAAAAGACGGGCGTGTCGCCAGTGTTGACAATAAGAAAGCAGCCCGTCCCGTACGTCGCCTTGGCCTCCCCAACGCGAAAGCACGACTGGCCGACGAGCGCAGCCTGCTGGTCACCCACCACCCCCGAGATGGGCACCCCGGCAAGCACCGTGCCCGCCATTTTGCCGTATACCTCGGCGCAGGAGCGGATGGTCGGCAGGCAGGAGCGCGGCACGCCGACCGCCTCAACCAGCTCGTCGTTCCAATCCATCTTGCGGATGTCCATGAGCATCGTCCGCCCGGCGTTTGTCACGTCGGTTGCGTGGGTGACTCGGCCGCTCAGGTTCCACACCAGCCAGGTGTCGATGGTGCCAAAGAGGGCCGTGCCCGCGTCAAGGGCCTCCTTGACCGCGGGCCGGTTGTCCATGAGCCACCGCAGCTTGACGCCAGAAAAGTAGGTGGAGACGGGAAGGCCGCACAGCTCCCGCACCCGGTCGACGTCAATGCGCTGTTTGAGAAACTCGCACGTCGAGCGGGTGCGCGTGTCGAGCCACACAATGGCGTGGCAGAGGGGTTTACCCGTTTCCCTGGCAGGACAGTACACCAGAGGAGAGAGATGAGGAAAGCGGAGACAGCGGGAGCAAGCACACAAAAGACGCCAAGACAAAGAGTGATGCAGCATAGACGGCAATCAGAAGAACAAGAGGTGGCGAGTCAGCCGGCAGTCTACTCCTCGGCACGGATAGCAAGCAGACCCTTGGCAGCGTACGGCCGCCTCCTTGCTCCAGAGGGTCAGCACATGCCCACCCCCTCACGCGAACGCCACCCCACTCCACCAGCGTACTTGTCCCACACCACCGTCGTCTCCCGCTGGTTGGTAATCCCCACCGCCTTGACCGACGCCGGGTCAACACCCCCCGATGCGACCGCCTCGTCGATGCACTGCTCCGCGCAGTCCAGGATTTCCATCGGGTCGTGCTCCACCCATCCCGGGTGCGGATAGTGTTGCTTGTGGGTCATTTGGTGGGAGGCGACGGGCGAGCCCGTCGCTACATCAAAGAGGATGAAGCGGGTGGAGGTGGTGCCTTGGTCGAGCGCCCCGACCAGCTGGCGGGGGGCGCCATCGGCGGCGGCAGCCGTTGACGCCATGGGATCACAGAGGATACTTGTCACAAGGCTGGACAGGACAACACAGGGACGGCAGCACTGGGAGCAGATGGCATGAAGGGAGAGGACAACAGGGAGTGTATTGGCCCGGGAGTTGTGCCAGCGGGTGTGCGTGCGGAAAAAGACGAGAGCGCGGCTTGTGCAGGCCCCAGTGCTCCCAACGGATCTCTGACTGATATGATGCGTCTGCTCGATGGGTACTGTATCCGATATGACCGCCCAGTCCGATGTGGGTGGGTAGACCAGGCAGAAAGACCCTTTGCTGGCTGTCAGAGCCCACAAAACAGGGCCCAGGTATTGATCTATTCGACTTCTGATTGGCTGCGCGAGCCAATTGCAGCTCGCGATGCATCGAGATGATCACGCTGCAGGCCAGCGCTCTGGTCGAGACTTCTGGAGCGCGCAACCGGTGTTGCAAGCTAAAACCGCCTTGCACGCGGCTCGTGGCGTGGAGTCGACTGCGCTCAGCGCTGCCGCGAGGCCGCCCCGCGCAAGCCGCCCCCCCGAGGCGGTGCGTCTCCTTCCGACTCCCCTTCCCCACTCCCCTTCTCTGTATAATTGCACGCACTATCGCTAGCGCTCGTGTCTCGCTTGTTGTGACTCTGTGGTGGCTTGCGGCGGGGAACCATGGTCTTTGTCTGGCCGCGGCGCCGGCTTGACCGGTTTCCACCGCCGACCGCTCCAGAGAGCGGGACTACTGGTGGCGGCGTCACCAGTGGCATTGGCGACCGCAGTTGCGTCACGTTTGTCCTTCTGACACCCACGCGGCTGGTGCGGCCATTGGCGGCCGCGGCTGTCTCCGGCCGTCATCCAATCGGCAGCAACGACGGCGATGGCCGTGGTTGCGGGACAAGACGGGTACGGCTGGCTGGCTCGTCGTTTTGCAGCCGGACGCAAGCTGATAGCGGGCGGCCTGATTGTTTCCCTGTCGGTGCTGGCCAGTGGTCAGACACATCGCCGTCTCTTGCTCCATCCGCCGTGCGTGGGCCGCTGCAGATGGGCGCGCTAGATGCACTCAAGGGCGCTCCACGGTGGATGCTGTCGCAGCCAGAGCCCATGCCTGTGGTACGTTCTACGCAGTTTTTTAATGGTTTTTTGCATGCGTTGTTGTGTGGATTGGACGCCTGCTGAGACCGCGGCCGAGTGCGACCGACCCGTGTGTGCCCCCGACCACTCACCCTGAACGCAAGCGTACTGCGGCTTGACCGCCTGCAGTTCTTTTCGGTGCTTTCCCCACCCCCCCCGCTTTTCCCAACTCTGAAGTTGGAGACCCACCGGGTGCTTGGCTCGCCCATCCACGCAGATGCCCACTACCTCGCACGCGGCTATGAAATTGCCTACTTTGGAGGGGGCTGTTTTTGGTCCCTCGAGCGCACCTTTTGGGGCACCCCCGGGGTTGTCACAACCGCCGTGGGATTTCAGGGGGGTGACGACGATGTCGTCAACCCTTCCTACCGCGCGGTTTGCGCCGGCGAAGCGGGCTTCGCCGAAGTCGTCAAGGTCGTCATTGATCCGAATGTGTTACCCTACGCCGCGGCCGTCGATGTGTGGCTCGCCTCGCACGACCCGACGACGGTCAACCGGCAAGGGGGGGACACAGGCGTGCAGTATCGGTCGGTTGTGTTTTGTGTAGGTGCCGTCCAGCGGGTGGCGGCCGGGGAGCGTCTGGCACATTTTGACGCGCTACTGCGGAAGCGGCAGGAGGCGGCGGCGGCGGCGGCAGCGGCGGCGTCGGCACCAGTGACCAAGCAGCAAGGGGAGGCACGGGCGTCACCAGAAGGCGACACGTCACAGGTGGCCGTGGCCGTGTCCACGTCGAGCGGAGAGGGCGGCAGCGGCCACGGTCGCCGTCGCTCGCGCCCCCCCGGTGGCGTGGAAGGCGATGCGGTGGTCAGCGCCGTCGCCGACGCAGCGGTGTACCCATTTTACAATGCGGAGCTGTACCACCAGCAGTACCTTGCAGAAAACCCATGGGCGACGTGTCCGACCAACGCCAATACTGTGTACGTACCTCCATTGGCACTACCTTTACCTTCGGTCAGTGACGGGGAGGGGTGATAAGAAGGGAACTGTGGCAGCGGTGCAGGAATACACTGGGGACAAGCCGGTCGAGTAGGGGGACGTTGACATTTTCGCCGTAAATGCCGTCTTCGCGAAGATGTATAGGGCTGCAATGCAAGCTGCGTGGGCTCGGCACCTCTCCACTCTGCTCCTCGACGACCGTACATACAAAGCATCCCATTGTAAGTCCGAAATAGTCAATATTTTCTTTCCTGCTCAGCCATTTTATGTATGTGCTGTAGGATATGCCACACACGAACATTTCAGAAAAGAAAAGCCAAACTTATACATGTGTCCGATTCTTGACTCGCAGTGCGTAACCGAAATGCAGGAGATTCAGAAGCAGTCGAACATGTAATCGAAACAGCTAGAATTATCCGAAGATCACATCAGATTGACTAAAATAAGAATCGCTATTCAAACTGACGATTTCATGGAGAGAGCCATTACAGCATTTTGTAATACATTGTATGCGTATGGCTGGTAGTCATCAGATGCGAGCACCATAGCGCAGTGGTTCAATTCGCTTAAGCGCGCTGGGCCCATAACCCAGAGGGCGGTGGATCGAAACCACCTGGTGCTACAAGCTGTCTCCTTTTTGTCGGCCAGGTGCGTGTGGGAGGGTGCGGGGGGGTGCGGGGCGCCCCCCTGTCGCGCGGGATGGCGGGGGGAGGTGCGGGGGAGGGGGAACGCGCGACGTTTGAGGCGGCGGCGCGCGGTGTCGTTGCGATCGTCGACGTCGCGATCGGGGCCCGAATTAGCGACGAGCGAATCAGACTCTTTGATTCGCTCGTTCGCCTAATACGGGCCAATGATTGCGCGGCGTTGCGATTAGCGCCGCCGTCGTCTTCGTCGGCGGCGGCGGGTGTCCTGCCGCCGCCGCCGGTGGGGGACACTGCCGTCCTCTCCGCCGCGGGGGGGGATCGCGTTCCCCCCGCCCCCCGACCTGGGGGGTCTTCCTCCCCCCTCCCCCCGACACCGGCGGCGGTGTCTGTTGGTGCTGGCGGTGCTGTGGCTGGGCTGGCCGGGGCCCCTGTGTTTTCTGCCTCCCCTGAGGGGAGGGGGGTGCCACGTGGTAGAGTGGCCGACGGCGGCGGCTGGACCACTGACGTCCGGCGTGGCCGCCGCCGGCCGACCGCCAACGCGTCGACGGCGGGCGGCGCGGCGGCAGGCGGGGCGGCGACGGCGGACGGGGGGGGGGCGGCGACTGTCGGGCGGCGCGTCTTGGCGGCTGGTGGGGTGCCGCCGGCGGCGGCCACCGAGGCTGGGGCGGCCGCGGCGGCGGCCGCGCGAGTGTCGGCGGCGGCTGCCGCTTTGCGTGCTGGTGGCGGGGGGCGGGGTGGGGACCCGCCCACCCCCATCACCCTCACGACGGTGTTGGTGTCCGGGGTCGGCCGTGAGGCGCGCGCGCACTGCCTGCGCGGCCTCGTGGCCGACTTGACGGGGGTCCACGTCGACCGTCTCGTCGACTTGAACCGCTTCGGGTCGACCGCCGCGGTCACCCTCGAGGTGTCCGCGGCGGCAGCGTTTGCGTCGGCGGTGCGGGGGCTGCCGGCGGCGGCGGGGCTCACGCTGCTGGACGGCGTGTCCTCGTGGAGCCCCGCCGTCCTGGGGCCTGTCCGCCACCGCCAGCTGTCGGCGGAGGCGGCCGCGGCGATGGCGGCCGACCTGTGCCGCCGCCGCCTGACGGCCAAGCGCGCACAGCTTGGCCGTCGGCTCGAAGGTATGGAGCACCTGTGGGCGCCGGGGGAGGCTGGCCGTGACGCTCTGTTCAGCGTCGGCGTGCTGCTCACCAGCGCCGCGGCGACGACGCGCGTGCCCGCCGTCGCAACGCACGCGCTGGCCGGCGCAGACCTTCTGCTGCTGGCCAAGCCTGGCGGCGTGGGCGCGGACGGGATGCCGGGCCTCCGGCCTATTGGCATGCCGAAGGCCCTGCGCAAGCTTGCCGCGTCGGCCCTGGCGGGGACAGTGCGTGCCGCTGCGGCGGACCTGCTGGCCCCAGTGCAGCTGGGTGTGGGCGTCGCCAACGCGTGTGAGCGAATTCTCCACGAGTTGGCAGCGCACCTTGCCCAACACCCCGACCACGCGGTCCTGCAGCTAGACTTCAGAAATGCCTTTAACCTTGTTTATCGGTCTGCGGCGGCCGCGGTGCTCCACCGCTCCCTCTCCCTCCTCACACCGTACCTTACCTGAATGTACGGGGGGGAGGGTCTCTGTGTATTTGGGTGGGCGGCGGATGCTGCCGAGCCACCGCCACAGCCGGGGGCGCGCGGCGCTGTGCCCGCAGCCGCGGCCGCGGGTGTGTTCCCTACAACGCCGCCGCGCTGGTGGCTGCACGCCTAGCGGGGCGCCCAGCAGGGCGATCCGCTTGGCCCGCTCCTGCACGCGGCCGCCATGTGGCAACTGCTGGAGCGGATCCGCGTCGAGCACCCGTCGGTGCTCGTGCGGGCGTTCCACGACGACGTGGTCGTCGTACGGCCGCCGGGCGCGCTGCGCGCGTGCTGGACGGCGCCGCACGGCTGGAGGGGGAGGCGGACGCGGTGCTGGAGCCACCCAAGTGCGTGGGGTGGTCGCCGGCGGGGGGGGGGGGCACCACCCAGG
>Ga0114957_1001954_pt1 | contig 20880 bp, 14 predicted proteins | sample BantaG_FD_87175 | JGI IMG/M metagenome (GOLD analysis project Ga0114957, IMG submission 87175) | Marine algal microbial communities from Bantry Bay, Ireland - BantryBay_4 metaG | ecosystem: Host-associated > Algae > Red algae > Unclassified | place: Bantry Bay, Ireland | collected 2014-11-21 | reverse complement strand
CGCTCGAAATTGGAAACATTGTAGTAACATCTATTCCTCGACTCGTGCCTCGCTCGGAATGACAATCGACTCGTGCCTCGCTCGGAATGACAATCGACTCGACTTCGCTCGGAATGACAGCGTTCAATATTCAAAAAAAATGACACCCAATTTGTTTCACACTCCTTTTCAAGTCGTTCCATTATTCGACGAATCATGTTGTCCCTTAGAGTTTATCGAATAATGGGACGACTTAAAAAGTCGTTTTACTTTAGGAACTGTTATGGACAAAATTTTCTATCTTTAGAAAAAAACAATGATTTTACATATATTGCTAGGTTTTATTGGGGCAGCAATTCTACTTTCCTATACTTCAAAAAAATACCCTAAAAGATTAATAAAAGTATGGGAAAATGCACTTCTTATTGCCGCTGGTATTTACGTAGGATTTGCTCTTTTAGGGCAAAACTGGGAATGGCTTCCCATTGAATTTGGAGGTGTTGTCATTTATGGAACATTCGTTTTTCTTTCAAGAAAATATAGTCCCTATTTTTTAGCTTTTGGATGGGCTGCCCATGTTTTATGGGATTTGGTTTTACATCCAAATGGACATCCAGGTTATGTTCCTACTTGGTATCCTGGAGCTTGTTTAGGATTTGATTTAGCGATTGCAGGATATCTTATTTGGTATTTTTTTCGTAAGTGAAAAGCCGTAATCAATTCTGTTTTTTTGAAAAATATCAATTTATTCCTTATCATTATAATCCATTTACTAATCCACACATTATAACATGAATCATCCCAAATTTCTAAAATAGATATTATTTACTGAGCATTACGTAATATTTTTACAGGTTCTCTGATGGCTAAATGGTTTTCAAAACCATATAACAGTAGCGAAGCGTAACCATATAGCCATTCAATACATCTTATTTTTAAAGAAAAAATCCCGAATTCTCTAAGTTTAAAATTCGGGGATTCATCATTCCAAAAGCTATAAACTCCATAATACTTTAATTTTAAGTGAACCACTTAAAAAACAATTTTCATATTCATGGTACAACACCATAAATACCAAAATCCTTTTATCAAAACTTAACTAAGAATTATGAAAAATTTCAAATTTGTAATTACCTTGTTTTTTACAATTTTCTTTTCAGCCTTAAATGCAACAGATCCTCCTAGAACGATTACGCTTTGTTCAGGTAAGACATTTACATGGGAAGAATATATGGCGTACAAAGCCAAAATGGAGAAAGAATGGGATGATGAAATAGACTTTGTTAGCTTTGAAGTTGCTCCTATAAACAACTCTGTTGGAGCATGGAGTTCTGTAATTAACCTTCCACTTATTTCAGCAGCCGCTGCTAATCTCCCCGATGGAAAAGTAATGTTATGGTCTGCTAGAGATAAATTTTCATTCGGAGGAGATCAAGGGAAAACTTGGACTGCCATTTTCGATCCTGCAACCAATACTGCAACTGAATCCTTGATTTCCAATACAGGGCATGATATGTTTTGCCCTGGTGTCAATACTTTACCTGATGGGCGAGTGATGGTAACAGGTGGATCTAGTTCAGCAAAGGCAAGTATTTATGATCCTTCTACTAATCAATGGAGTGCTGCTGATGAAATGAATATTCCTCGTGGGTATCATTCTAATGTAACTCTTGCGAGTGGCGCATCTCTTACTTTAGGTGGTTCATGGAGTGGAGGTATAGGAAATAAAAATGCTGAAATCTGGACCAGCAAATCTGGATGGTATCAACCTCAAGGAATTCCTGTTGATGTAATTACTGATGGAACGAACTCTCCTCAATTAGAAAGAAAAGATGATTATTTTGCTTGGTTATGGGTAGCTCCTAATGGAAAATTATTTCACGCCGGACCAAGTCAAACGATGCATTGGATTGATACGGATGGTGTCGGTGGTTATACTTCGGCAGGTCAGAGAGGAAACGATTTATATTCAGCAAGTGGGACGACGGTAATGTATGATGTTGGAAAAATTTTAAAAGCAGGTGGTGCTCCTACTTCTGGAGGAGGTGGTGCTGCTAATAATAGAGCTTACACCATTGATATAAATAACGAAACACCTGTTGTCAATCAAGTCGACAATTTAGCTTTTTCTCGAAATGTTCATAGTAGTGTGGTATTACCTTCAGGAGAAGTTTTAGTAATTGGAGGAATTCCTGAAGGCGATTTTTTCTCAGATGTAGATTCAAGATTAAATGCAGAACTTTGGAATCCTTCTACTGGAAACTGGACGACTATGGCTGCAATGGATGTGCCTAGAAATTATCACAGTATTGCTTTATTATTAGCAGATGGAAGAGTATTAACTTCTGGTGGTGGGCTTTGTGGGACTTGTCCTGAAAATCATCCTGATGCTCAAATTTTTTCACCTCCTTATCTTTTTAATAATAATGGAAACTTAGCAAGTAGACCTGTTATAAACACCGCTCCTACTACTGCGAATTATAATTCATTAATTAATGTTTCTACCAATGCTACCATTGGTTCTTTTGCTTTGGTGCGTACCTCTGGAATGACCCATAGTAATAATAATGATCAGCGTCGTATTCCGCTTTCTTTTAATTCAACAGGAGGAAATAATTATCAGTTGAATATTCCTAATCGAAATATTCTTCCTCCCGGAAGTTATATGTTATTTGCAATGAGAAATAATGGAGTTCCAAGTGTAGCCAAATTTATTCAAATAGGTGAAGATGTCCATGCGACTACTCAACCTGGAAATGCAAATTTAGGAGGAACAGGTTTGGCTGCGACTTATTTTAATAACATTAATCTTACAGCTCCAGTTATTGAAAGAGTTGATCCTACTATTAATTTTAATTGGGGTACGGGTTCACCTGGAAGTGGAGTTGGAGCTGAAACTTTTTCAGCACGATGGGAAGGAGGTATTGAGGTACCAAGAAGTGGTGGTTATACTTTTTATACGAACTCTGACAATGGTGTTCGACTTTGGGTCAATGATAAACTTATTGTCGATAATTGGACCTCTCATTCTTTAACCGAAGATATTGGCACTATAGTTTTAGAACCAAATGTCCGCTATAATTTTAAAATGGAATATTTTGAAAATACAGGTGGAGCAAGAATTCATTTAAGATGGTCGGGGCCAGGAATCAATAAAAAAATTGTTGCATCTCAATATCTTTTCCCTCCTGAGCAATGTGGAGTAGTTGCCTCTGGAGGTAATTGTAGTATTACCATTAGTGGAATAACGGATGCAGTTAATAATATCAAAATTTTCAACCCAGGATTTAATGGAACGGCTTGGTCCTGTAATCCTTGGCAAGGAAATCCTTGTTCCGAAACTGAAATTATTAATGGGTTGACAAGTGGAGTTTATCCAGTAAGTATTTATACAGAAGATGGAAACAATTCAGAGGTTTGTAATTATGTAGAGTTAATCACGGTCAATTGCTCAGGTGGAAACCCATGCGATGGGCAAGGAGGTGATTCTGATAATGATGGCACTTGCGATAATCAAGATTGTCAACCGAATAATGCAGCATTCCCTGCTACTCCAAATACACCTTGTAACGATGAAAATCCAAATACTGAAAATGATATGGTTACTGCCGATGGTTGTGGATGTGCAGGTACGCCTACTGGAGGTGGGTGTAACATTGTAGCTACAAGTGATGGATGCGCTATTACTATTTCTGGAATTTCTACAGGTGCAGTTAATAATATCAAATTATTTAATCCTGGATGGTCTGGGGTAGCATGGTCGTGCAATCCATGGCAAGGTAATCCATGTAACTCGACAGAAGTTATTAGTGGTTTGGGAAATGGAGTTTATCCCCTTAGCATTTTAACTTCGGTCAATGGTCAAGAGGTTTGTAATGAATTTGCATCCTTAACGATCAACTGTACTGGAGGAGGACCATGTGATAATGCTGGAGGTGATTCCGATGGTGATGGTGTTTGTAATAATACTGATAACTGCCCTAACGATGCTAATCCAAATCAAGCAGATAGCGATGGTGATGGTATTGGAGATGTTTGTGATACTCCTACGGGTGGTTGTAATTCTACCACAAATTTAGCATTGAATAAAAACACTAGTCAATCCAGTACACTTTCAGCAGGAGGAATTACAGGAAGTTCATCCAAGGGTGTAGATGGAAATACCAACGGAACTTTCTTTACCAATCCTCCAAGTGCATCTTCCGTAATTGCAACTAATAATGAATTTCAAGCATGGTGGCAAGTGGACTTAGGTAGTGTTTATGAAATAGAACAAATTAAAGTTTTTAATCGAACGGATGGAGCTGATAAAACAAAGTCTTGCTATATTTTAGTTTCGGATACGCCATTTTCAGGAAGTTTAGCAAATGCTCGTAATCAAGCAGATGTCGAGGTATACGAAGCCGTTGCTCCAAATTCGCCAAGTACTTATAACATTAATGCTACGGGAAGGTATGTGAGAATTCAACATGATGTGAATGGTTACTTGGTTTTGGGTGAAGTGCAAGTTATGGGATGTACTCCAACTAATAATTTGACCGTTCCAAATTTGGTTAATTTTTCAGTTGAAAAAAATGTACGACAAACAGAGATCGATTGGTTGATGATGGAGGATATGAATATTGATTATTATGAGGTCGAAGTTTCTCATGATGGAATTCAATTTGAAACTTTGGAGGAAAAAATGGCAGCGAGAATTAATGCTCCACGTAATTATTATGTTACGGATTTTAATCCTATACATGGTGATAATTTTTATCGCTTAAAAGTAGTTCATCAAGATGGTTCTTATTTTTACTCAACTACTCGACAAGTTAATTATGATATTGATTTTGGAAATGTATTAGTTTATCCAAATCCTACTAGCAATATTCTAAATGTAACTTTAAAAGATTTTGCTGGACAAAAAGGAGTAGTTCGAGTGTACAATAGTTTTGGACATTTGATGATGGAGAAAAATTATCAATCTATTCCGTTTATTAATATGAAAATTAATGCAAGTGAATTCAATGGTGGGATGTATATTTTGACTGTGGATATTGAAAATCATCGTAGGATTACGAAGCGATTTATTGTGAGTCGATTATAATAATTTAACCACAAAAGAGATCAAAAGGAGGACAAAAGTTTTTTTCACATGAGTTGGTGAGATACAATTTTATGTGAAAAAAACTTTTGTCCTCCTTTTGATTCCTTTTGTGGTTAAATATTTTCCATTAAAGTATCCTCCTTTTTAGCTCTACCTAAAAAATAAAAGAATATGGGTACGGTCAATAAAGTAGTCGCTGCTGCAGTAACTAGTTCCGCTTGAATAATTCCTTTCACATCACCTGTCCGTGTCCAATAATACGCTAAACTCAAATGCATGGAAACAAAAATGATACTATGCAATACCATAAACACAGGCTTGTTAATACTGATAAATCCAATCACCGCCATCCTTGGTAAAATAAAAACAATCAAAATTAAAGCACCCATCGCTAAGCAATAAATCAAATCTGGAATAAGCGCAGTATCTATATTTTCAAAAAAATTAATCAACGTACTAGGAAATACAAACATCAAAATAGCTCCTATAACTTGTGCAACTGCAATCCAAGCTGTTGCTGCCCAATAAATAGGGTAATACTCTTCCGTATTTTTATCGCGTAATGCATTTCCCAAATAAATAATAAATCCTCCTCCCAAACCTCTTGTTGTAATAATTATGACACGCATAATTTGAGTGTAAACCGCAAAGATTACTAAGGCTGAGGTAGAGATACCGATCGCAATTTGATTGAGTACCATTGCCGAAATACTAAATATCGCCACCGTCAAAAATATCAGAAAAGTCATCACCGACATCTTCGTAAATGCTTGAAAAAATGGACGATTAAAAATGGTAGGATAAGGTAGATGAAAATAGGTTTCTTTGCGAAGCGGAATACAACTTAACAATACTCCTGCACTAAATACGCCCATCGTAGAATATGCCAATCCTTCAGCGCCCCATTGGAAAACTTGGGTAAATACATAATCTAAAATCACATTGATAGTCATGATCGCAATGATGATAAATGTTCCTGCTTTTTGTTTTTCCAGTATGGTTAAAAACTGAACGGTAAGCGCGAAGAAAATTTGCATAGGAAAAGTCCAAAGAATTACTTTCCAATAACTTCTAAACTCTGACGCTATTTCAGAATCTTCTGGCAACTTATGAATCCCTGCAACTCGTTCGATTAAGTCTGCTTGAAAAATGGCAATGTATAAAAATCCTAAAATACAAAGTAAGGCTAACAAACAACTTGCAGCAACTAATCTTTTGATATTAACTACTTCTTTTTCCTTTGAAATTAAATCTGCAACTGCGGCTGCTAAACCTACTCCGATCCCCATGCTTAATCCCATTATGGGTAAGGTCAAAAATACGGCTTCGTATGTTTCTATGGAAACTCTTGTGGCAAAAAGACTATCTATAAAAATTAATATTGTTCCTGAAGCGGTGGCTAGAGTGAGCGGTAATGAGATTTTTCCGAGTTGCCAAAAGTGGGTTTTAAAGTTTTTCAAAAATTGGGTTTTTAAGGGACTAGGAAATAAATAATCTACCCGCCTGAAGGATTCTTTTTCAATATGATTTTATAAAAAAATGAATCCGTACCACAGAGTATGCACTAACTTTTTCATTTACTCATATTAAAAAATAATCTCTTCATACGAGTAGGTTATTTAGTTCCTAGTCCCTAATCTGAATTATTTTTCGAAATATAATTTTTTAATCCCATCTAATTTTTCTCTTCCGCCTTCTGAAAAATCAGCAAAATGTTTTTCTGTTAAATGCCCATCTAAAAAAAGTCGTACCATTAATATAGGTAAGTTACTATGAGAATAATTATCATATCTACTTTTTAGATGTTTAGAAAAACTTTTAAACTTATCATTGATTTCCCAATAAGGTACTCGCATATCTTCAGGCTCCTTTTCCATTATAGATTGATACCGCTTAAAAGTCTCTTTTAAAAATGAGCCTGCTTCATTTTGTGCACCTACTCCAACTAATTCTCTTAATCTAGCTTTGTCTTTTTTTGAAAAATCTTGATAATCGTACATTTTGTTTTGTTTTGTTTTGATAATATTTGTGATGTGCTTGAAAGTAACGTGACTCTTTGAGTTGCGACGTTTTTCGGCAAAAATTTTTTTCGTTTTTTCTTATCGAAAAACTTCGCGACTCAGAGAGCCACGTTACTTTTAATCTTGAATACTTGCTCTACGTGATAATCGATCAGCAGATTGCAATATCTTATTTTTTAATTTATTAGGATAATCTTCTGGCAGACCTTTTACAAATTCATTTACAATCTGTGCCGCAGCTGCACTTCGATGTCCATTTAAAATTGTTGAAGTCCAACCTTTTGGGAAAAATATTCCATTCGTTTTTTGAAGTTCTTGGACTAATTCCAAACTAGGTAAAATATATTTTTCAGCAGCATCAGCACGTAAGGGATGATGTAGATAAGACAACGCTCGTTGTACCCAAGGTTCTTTTTGACGATTTTCTTTTGCTTTTAATTTTTCAAAAAAAGCATCCCTTGTTGCCACGTCATTTGACAACGCAGGAATGATAAATTCCATGGCGACTTTTCGATCAGGGTTGGTGATATTTTTTAATTGCTCTTGTAAAACATTATCGCTGTCTTTATAATTGCGTACTGCCAACTCATAGGCTAAAGTGGTAAAATCATTTTCAGAAAGTTTTAAACCACTAATCTTTTTAGTTTTCTTCCAAACTTCAAACAATACATTTACATCTTCTTCTGATTGGGCTATACTTACAAATGTATTGTACAAATTCTTCTTAATATCTTTAGTTTTGGATTTTTCCATCAAAGCCCATAAATCTTTTCCTAATGTTGGAAAAAATTGTTGCTGTTCTTCTACTGATAAAAATCCCCAATAAATTTCTTCTAAATAATTCAACCGAGCGGATAAACCTAAAATTTCTTTTTCATGTGGTAAACTTTTCAAAATGGTATTCATCAAATCTCGTGCTTCAATTTTTCCTCTCAACATACTTTCAAAAAGCGATTGCCATGCTACAAATTTTATAATCTCATCATCAATGGAATAAATATTTTCTAATAAATAACTTTGGCTTTTTTTATCCAATTCAAAATAACCATAACCACTTTGAGAACCATTTGGCAAAATAAAATCAGGTGTGTCTTTTCCTTTTAAAAAATCAACATCCATTTCTTTATCATTGATAATCAATGACTTACGTTCTATTTTATTATTTTTGGAAAAAACAAACGCTGTACTTTGCGACCAAATATTTCCTCCCGAAGATTTATTTTTTAGAGATAAGTTATAATTTGCAATTTTTCCATTTTCCGTTTTTAGCTGCGCTTCGTAGTGTGGCATTCCAGATTCTTTTACCCAAGCTTGACTCCATGTTTTTAAATCCATGTCTATCTTTTTATCCAAAATCGCAATCAAATCATCCCAAGTTGCATTCCCAAAAGAAAAGGTTTTTAAATATTCTTGAAGGCCTTCTTGCATTTTTTCTTTGCCCATCATCTCTTCCAACTGATTCATAACCACAGGTGCTTTTTGATAAATGATTCGGCCATACATCATTCCTGCTTGATTTAGATTTTCTAATTTTTGTTGAATGGGATGCGTCCCTAAAGAACGATCTTCGCTATAAGCAGCAGGATGATGCCTTGCTACAAATCGAAGGTCATGATTGATTTCTGGGAAATTAGGATTTACCATTTTTGCAGCCATAAAATTAGCAAAGACTTCTTTTAACCAAACATCATTAAACCAATCCATCGTCACCAAATCGCCAAACCACATATGAGCCGTCTCATGTGCGATCAAAGAGTTTCGACTCATTTTTTGATTGACCGTCGCACTCTCTTCTAAAAATAAAGAACGTTGTCGATAAAAAATCGCCCCCACGTGTTCCATTCCTCCATATTGAAATGCAGGAACTAAAACAAAATCAAATTTCTCAAACGGATATGGAATCCCAGTATAATCTTCTAACCAATCCAGAGCTTTAGCGTGTAAATCAAAAACTGTAATTGCATTGTTAGTAACTTTATCCTCATCAGTTTCTCGATGATACATTGTCATTTTTCGACCACCATGAGTGGTAGAAATTTTTTGAAATTTTCCAGCAGCAAAGGCAAAAAGGTAAGTTGGGATTGGGAGTGTTTCTTCAAAATGATAAGTGGTAACATTTTCGTTCTCTTTCTTTTCTATCAAAGGATAATTTGCACAAGTCACCCATTCAGATGGAATGGTTAAATCTAATTTGTACTTCGCTTTAATATTAGGTTGATCAAAACAAGGGAAAGCCGTCGAAGCATTTGCAGGAACAAAAAGAGTATATAAAAATTCTTTATTTCGATTTAAAGCTTGCTCTCCTGCTGTGAAATGAATCGTGATTTCATTCGCTCCTTTTTTCAAATATTCTTTTGGAATAACAACATGTTCATTTTCTACTTGTGGAGGAATTTCTTTTCCATTGGCTTTTACTAGGCTGACTGATTCTGCTTCATTTCTAAAATCAAAAACTAAATCGGAGTCTATATTTTTTAAATTTAAAGAAATTGTATTTTCTCCATTAATAGCTTTTTCAAGTTGATTCGGAATTGTAAATTTAATGTTATATTTCACCTCATCGATATTGGCTTTCCGTTGTTCTGCTAATGTTTTGGAAATACCTGATTCAATCAAAGTCATCGGTTCTTTAGAATTTTCACATGAAAGAAAATTAATAGAAATTAATAGAATTGTCAATAATAAAATGAAAGGTCTCATTCGTTTTGTTTTTATTAAAAATAAATTTTAATAGGAAAATCAAAAATACATAATAAACTATAAAATGTAGCTCGACTCTACGAGTCGAGAAGATTCTCGACTCAGAGAGTCGAGCTACATGCGTTTCGTGTCTAAAAATAGTAATTTTCAAAAAATTAAATTAACTTCTGTTTTAGATTTTGGTTCTTTGACAAAAACCGTGGAAGCCCCGAAGAGGGCGAAATATTCTAGCCTGCGGCAACGCCGTAGGTAATTCTTTCTATAGATCGAGCCAAAGCGGTAAAAAGTTATTTGGAAAAAAATCATGGAGTTGCTTCGAATAGATTATTTGCCGAAGGCGTGGGCCACTCCTATCTCACAATTTTACGCTTTAGCGCAGTCACCGTGTAATTAATTATCGTTGACTGCGCTAAAGCGATATAGTGGTGACGGAAGTCCTCGACTTAAAAGTCGAGGTTATGGGAACTTGGGTTAATTAGTTAGCCCGTAGAAACTGTAAAATATTAAAATACCATTAAGTTATTTTCTAACAACAAAAAATGCTGCACGTGAATAACATGCAGCATTTTCCATAACAATAAAATTACATTTCACTACTTCAACATAATCGGTAACCGTGCCATCGTATTTTCCCAACCAATAACTAGGTCAACTTGATTAGCACCTTTCTCTTGCAAAACCATTGACAATGCTTCCAAAGTCTTAGGAGTCTTTGCCGTTTTTGCAACTACCGTTACAACATTATCTTTTTCATCATGATTAGGATGTCCCCAAGATTGAACATTTTTATGGATGATAAATTCCCAATTTCCATCATTCACTTTTGCAAATAAACCATATTGTCCTTTTGGAATTTTTGTTCCATTAATAGTTACATCTTCGAAGAAAGTGATGATTGTAGTTTCATTCGCTCCTACTCTCCACATTTCGCCATACTTCAATAACTCTCCGAATATTTTTCTTCCTTTCATTTGTGGACGACTGTACACCACTCTTACCTTTGCAACTGCTTTATCTAAGTCCTCAGGTTTTTGGAAATTTCTAAATCTTGAGCTGTTTGGATACTGCACTAAATCCATTGGACTTTTATCTGCTCCAGCCAAACTTACAGGATTCAAGTTAATTGGCAATGATGCTCTTGTACGATCCCATTCAAAAACCATATTACATTTTCCGTCATCTACTTTTTGGAAACCAATTGTAAATTCTTCTCGCACCTTTGGAACTGTAGTTGTTGGAATACTAATAGCTACAACATCTTTGGTGATGTCTCTATTATTTACTCCTGCAATAAATCTTTCTGAAGAGATTTTCACAATCCAATTAGAAGGATAAATTTGAGCAAACATCGTGTACGTTCCAGCAGGAATATATTCTCCTCCTATTTCTACAGGTGTAAAGAATGTTACTTCAGTTGCTTCATTAGCTCCCAATCTCCAATCTTTTCCATAAGGCTCCAATCCACCAAAAACATCTCTTCCTTTTTTATTTGGACGACAGTACAAAACTTTGATCTTTTGAGTTCTGTCAGGATCATTTTCGCCTAAGTAATTTTGAAAAGCAGCTCTTCGTGGATAATGTGCCGCATCCATTGGACTTTTATCCAATTCTGGAAATTTCAATTCTTGAGCGTTCATATCTACTGCACTAACTAATGCAATAAAAAACAATAAAAATAGATTTCTCAATTTCATTTTGACTAGGTTTTTAATTTAAAAATTTTGGCAAAAGTAAGTCTATTTATTGTTTGTAAAGAGGATTTGGACGACAGTTTTGATAAATATTTCACGAATAACAGGTTATTAACAAGTCTAATTAAAACCTTGTGTTTATGTGTATAAGTATAATAGGTGTATATGTTGTCGAATATTTTTGATAATGATTTTTAGAATTTTATCACAAAAGGGAACGAGGGAACCTCTAAAAATCATTCAAATCAAAATACTCCAAATCTGGAAAGTGGGTATTAAAAAAACCTAATCCACCTTCCACATTGGTAGGTGCGCTAATCGGTTCTTTTGTTATTTCTGTAAAAAAATTACTCGATGTTTTTCTGACTTCAAGAAATTTAAAATAGGTTTCATTAATATTTGAAATCGTTACGACCATCGAATCGGTTGGACTAACATCTGGTAACTCCACCGTACCTTCATATATATTTCCTTCCATAACAGCATCACTAATGAGTTCTGTTTTTTTCAAAAGATTCGAACCTGAATTAAAAAAAGAATTAAGATCTACTCCTTGTTGGTTACCATTTCCTTTAGTGTAAAAATTCAACATATACCAGTTGTCCCCAGGCAAGTCGGTAAATTTAAAATCAACTTTAACAAGTGTGTCCTCATTTGTTCTTTCGATATTGGGAAGGACTTCGTCAAATTCAATAAGTGGAAGCATGATACTTTTGGCAGACAATGTTTGTCCATCCTTTGTTTCCACTTTTAATTCATATTCTTCATTGATGTATTGTGGGGTTTGGACACTTGCATAGACGCCAGTTCCCATTCCATTATTTGCAGGAATTTCAAAAAGCGTATCCACCACCTCTCGATAACTTATTGTAACCATCGCCTCTGTTTCCAATAAAGAATTTAAAAAACCTTGATTGACAGAATCTCCTTCCTCTTCACTAAAGTCCAATGCAGAAATAGTTTTGGTCAATAAAATAGTCATAAATTCCCCTGGAATAATTTGAGAAAAAACAACCACCTGATTTTCAAATGGTTCTAATTCAATGCTCAAAGGTTCAGGTCTACAACTAAAAAAACTAGATACTGATAATATGAAAAATGCAACAACTATATATCTCATGATGATTTTAATTTTGAATGATAAATTTTGAATTTTGAATAAATCGAATTTCTTAGTCTTACCGAAATTTTAAATCTAAAAGCCATTGAAATCCTGATTTAAAAATTTTGATTTTGATTATTTTTTCTTTCCTCCTCCAAACTTAAAGTTATATGCAATCGAAGGAATAAATCCAAAAAGCCCAGGTTGTTCATAAACCAATTGTCCAGTTGTTTCATCCAACCTCACTCTTATTGTATAAGGAGTAGCCCTGTTATAGAAATTGTAGGCTCCTAAATGCCACTCCGAACGGAATCGTTTTTTAGGATTATTTCTGATAACAAAATTAATATCCAACCGATGTGAGGAAGACATACTAAATTCATTTCGCTTAGAATAAACTGGAACAATATCAATTCCTGTCAGCGCTGCATTTGGATATAAAAATTGTGCCCGCAAAGGCGTAAATCTTGCCCCCGAAGAATATTCCCAAATTGCAGAGAATGTCACTCGCTTACTGATTTCATAATTTCCAACTAAAGTCAAATAATGACGTCTATCATATTTTGCCCAAAACTCTTCTCCGTTATTTAATTCATCAAACTGTCGTTTGCTAGAAGCTAAAGTGTACCCAATCCAGCCGTTAATTTTCCCCGTTTGTTTTCGGAACATTAACTCTATTCCAGCAGACTCTCCTTTTCCTTGTAACAATAAACTTTCAAAATTGTCATTTAAAATCAAATTGCTTCCTTCCTTGTATTCAATAAGGTTGTCCATTCCTTTGATATAAGCTTCCAAGATCATTGAGATGCCTCTTTTTTCAAAAAACTGATTGTAACCGATTGCAATTTGATTAGAGGTTTGAGGTTTTACATTTTCAGAAATAGGGTACCATAAATCTGTTGGCAATGCTATTGTCGAACTACTTACTCTATGCATATATTGACTCATTCGACTATAACTAAATTTCAAACTCTTGTTATCACTCAACTCATAATTTGCAGAAAGCCGTGGCTCCAAATTGGAGTAATATTTATTTTTAACGGCAGCACCAGTCAAACGAACACCTGCATTAAGTTTCCATCTTTTTCGAGGTTGAAATTCCGTATTGGCATAAAGCGCTGTTTCCAAAGTCTTTAATTTTTGACCTTCATTATTATCAATGAATTGAGAAATATCTCCTTTGGCACTTAATATATTTGGACGAAAATTATGCGCAATCAAACTTCCACCATATCTCACTTTCGTTTTTTCAGATTTGTATTTTGTAAAATCCATCTTCAAACCAAGGTCTCTAATTTCAGATTGGATGACAACAGAGTTATCCAATACTTTTCCATTGATGTTATAATTAAATGTCGTGTGAATCAACGAAAGATTAGAAAACAACTTTGGATTATAAACATGATTCCAACGCAATGTTTGTGTAAAGTTTCCTAATTGAAAACCAAAATTTAAATCAAAGTCCTCCCCTTCATCTGATGTTTCTGATTCTTTAAATTTTAAAACATCATCTCCAAAATAACTACTCAAAAAGATTCGATCTTTATCCGAAATTTTATAATTAAACTTAGCATTCAAGTCATAAAAATAATATGGAAGTTTGGTTCCAACTGCTGCAAACACTTGGTCGATATAAGTTCGACGAGCAGATAAAAGGAAAGACGATTTATCTTTTATTATAGGAGCTTCCACCGTAATCCTAGATGATAACAATCCAATTCCGCCTTCCACTCGATAGTGTTGATTATTTCCTTCTTTCATCCTCACATCCAAAACAGAAGATAAACGACCGCCATAATGAGAAGGAAAACCTCCTTTGATCACCGTCAAATCTTTTAAAGCATCAGGATTAAAAACGGAAAAGAAACCAAACAAATGACCAATATTATAAACTGTCGCTTCATCTAGTAAAACCAAATTTTGATCAGCATCTCCACCTCTTACAAACATGCCAGTTCCTCCTTCTCCTCCTTTGGTAATACCAGGCATCAATTGAACTACTTTGATAATATCAACTTCTCCACCAAGCGATGGAATCGTTTTTATTTGGTCAATAGGAATACTAATCGTACTCGTTTGAGTAGATTTAATTTCTTCTTTCTCTGTACTCAATCGTTTGGCTACGACTTCAATTTCTTTGATAGTTTCACCTGCAGGAGAAAGTTTGATATTGATCGTTTGAGATTGAGTAGCAGTTATTTTTTTAGTTGTGGTTTTAAACCCGAGGTAAGAATATTCCAAAGTTACTTCCTTCCCACTTGGAATATCTAAAGAGTAAAAACCGTACTCATTGGTATTGATTCCATTGGTGGTATTGACTTCGGCAACGTTAGCATAGAGCAATGCTTCTCCATTCGACTCATCAGATAAATAACCACTTATCGTTATTTTATCTTGAGCTAGAAGACTGTTGATCGTAAAAAAGAAAAGGAGGATTAATCGGATTTTTAATGGATACTTTAGCATTAGGTTTTATTTTAAAGTTGATTGATATACCTCAAGACACTTGAAATAAAAAAACCCCTATTTGATTTTGTTAATTTTTTGTTATTGAATTAATTTTATGGGCAGGCAATGAACACGCGATTAAATTCTATGAAAGACAACAATATATAAATGCATTGGAAATACTCCATTTGAAATGGAAGTCAATGCTTATAATAATAAGGTGATGTATAAGAAATTTTAATGCACCAGTAATTCAAGAAATAAAATAGTGATTGGTAAACCGTATTGAATACAGTTAAATTCAAGGCTCAATTCCTATTAAAACCAATGGAACAGCTGGAACTCCTCTTCCTTGTCTTGCTAAATCATATAGTGCTCCTTCATAATATCCAGGGCCTGAAGACATTTCAGTTTGCATTGATTTCATTGGGAGAATTTCCACCCCAACCTCAATTGTATTCCCAACATAGAAGGCAAGATGTTTTACAAATAAATCGTATGCAATAAAACTGTATTTTCCAAATTGGACTTCTACTGCAATCCTATTTTTCACAAAATCTGTTTGGTTATATGATCGAATTGGTGTTTTACCATTAGCTTCCATTACTTTTTTTTGTTCTTCAGCATTTAAGTGCATTGTTTTACTTATAAGGTTATAATCATCCGTAACCCAATAATTTGTTCTGCTTTCGAACCATCCTAAATTTTCAAAATCTTCTTTAATTCTTATATTGAGATCAGTAGGGCTAAAAAGTTTCTTTCCTTTCATTGTCTTTTCTTTACTTATTTTAGTTCTGAAAAGATTTGCATCAACATTTTTAATAATTTTTTCAATTTCTTTCCACATACCTTTTTGGTGGTATTGAATCCATTCAAATCCATTCAGGTGAGAATACATAGCTCCTATTTTCATTTGCTAAATAATTTTTGATTTAAACTTGAAAGAAAATAAAATCCAATCAATATACTTTTACTGTTTAATTCTATTTTCTTATTTTCTTCATCTAAAATAGATTTAACAAGAGAGGTTTCTTTATCTGTTAAATCTGCTTTTTCTATAATCTTTTCAACACAAGCTCCTACATCATCTAAGAAATTAAAAACATCATTATTCAATTGCGACGATGTCCATTTCGTTTGAAGGGCATCTGAATTGATCGACTTATAATTTATCTCTATTTTATTTATAAAATCAGTAAAAACTTCATTTTTAGTAGTGTTAACAATTGGGGCTAAAGAATTTTTAATCTCTTTATCTAACTTTACCTGCTTTATATTTTTTGAATTTCCATAAAAAAACTTGAATGACCAAGGAATCTTTTCAGCTTTTGGATCATTAGAAAGTTCAAATCGAACTCCACTACCATATCTTAAATTAGGAACAGCAAATTTGAATTTCCTTTTTGAAGGATATTTTCTTTTTGGCAATCCTAAATTTGACTTAAATCCAATATATTCAGGTTGTGTATGATAATAACTAGAAGACTTAGGGGGAATCAATTTATCAACTGAAACCTCTTTCATACTTTGAAAGATATAATAAGTTAAAATAGGTGGAACTGCATTTCCTATCATTTTAAATTTAGAATTCAAAGTTCTTCCATAAAATTGATATGTAATAGGGAAACCTTGGATGACACCTCGTTCCCTAACATTCAATCTTCTATATCCTGATTTTGATTTAACAATTATACTCTCTCTTGAGACACGAGTGCAGGTTGCTGTGACTGTTCTACTTGGACGGTCAAGCCTATCAGGAAATGACATTTTATTATAAACAGGATGAAATGTTTTAGAATCTTTATTTATCCTTTCTTCTTGAGAAGTTAAATCAACTTCATTTTTAAGTTCTGTAACTTCTTTCCGAGGAAGTTTATATCCATAATTTGGATCTATTATTATTTTTTTATTTAATGAAGTTAATACTTCTCCAAAAGTTACAATCGTAATATTCTTTTTATATGAATCGAATAAGTCAAATGGAAAATCTCCAGCTATCATTCTTTTTCTATTTTGTGGAACACCATACTCCGATGAATCCACAACCTTAATAACTTTTACTAATTTCTTAAATCGTTTTAAAGACCCCTCATTAATTTCATGTTCTAAAATTTTAGCAACTCTAGGAACATTTTCCATCGCCCAATATTTAGGTTTTAAATATTCTACTACTTCTAAAAACTTATGAATATCTACTAATCCATCAGCTAAATCTCCATTGCCTCCTTTATTAGCATAGGAAAATTGAGTACATGGAGGACTACCAACAACAAAGTCAATTTTATGTTCAAAATTCAATTTCTTAACATCAATTTCTCTAATATTAATTTCTTTATGGTTAGTATTAAAATTTAAATTGTGAGTCTGATTTGCCTCATTCCACCATTCATATGATGCAACATTTTTAATTTTAGACAATTTCATTCCCATTGTCCAACCACCAATTCCACTATAAAGATCTATCGCATGTTTCATAGTGACAAATATAAGAATTGTCTTTTAAACCATTACTTAAAAAAAACAAATTGTTTTTTTATTTTTAAAATAGGAAACAAATTATTCTAGTTTCTCTTAACACAATTAACTTTAAAACTGCAGTTATGAAATACATGATTATCGAAAAATTTGATTCTAAAAAAGTGAAAGCATTGTACGAACGTTTTGACGAAAAGGGTCGAATGTTACCTAATGGTGTTCAATATATCAATAGTTGGATTGATGAAAAAGTGGAAACTTGTTTTCAACTTATGGAAAGTGATTCTTTAGAAAAGATTGAAGAATGGATTTCAAATTGGGACGATCTTGCAGATTTTGAAATCTTCCCTGTGATTGATTCAGCGAAGGCAAAAGCTAAAGTATTAGGCACCTAGTTCATTTCAAAGTTAAATAAGCATACCTTTCGTCGAAGATTTAGAACTTTTTGTGTAAAAGAAACCAAGGTTAGTTTTTTTACAATAAATTTCACCTCAATCAAACTAATCAAAATGAAAAAATTTCTGACGCTTTTTGCTTTCCTATTTTTTTCCATATTTCTTTATGCCGAAGCCTATTATATTCAACACTTTGATATAAAAATTGATATCAACGAAGCTGGTTATTTCGATGTAACAGAAACTATTGATGTATTTTTTACAGAAAAACGCCGAGGTATCATCCGCGAAATTCCACGTGTCGTCAATATTAATGGTAAAGAACAATCTATCAAATTCGATAATATAAATGTGGAGGATAGGAAAATAAAAACTTCCCGAAAAGATGGAATGCAGGTCATAAGAATAGGAAGTAAAAATACATATGTCAATGGCGCTCAACAATATATTATTCACTACCGAGTTCATAAAGCTTTTCTTTTTTTAGAAAACCATACAGAATTTCATTGGAATATGACAGGTGATATGTGGGATGTTCCAATTCATGAAGTTTCTTATAACATTAATTTTCCAAGTCAGGTTAATTTATCCAACAATGATTTTTTCATTGCCTCTGGTCAAAAAGGCATGGATAATAAAAAAGCCATTGTAAATTTCGAAAACAATTCTTTGATTGGAAAAAGTACAGAACAATTGAATCCTATGGAAGGTATTTCTATAGCTATCAATTTACCCAAAAACTATGTAGCCGCTCCGCCTCCGCCAGTACCATTTAGAGAACGGAATCCATTATTAGCACTACCAATTGCTCTTTTGGGAATGATTATAACTTGGTGGCGCTCAAAAGGAAGGCGACCAAAACTTTCCATTGCCAATGATGAATATGAATTTTATCCTCCTGAAAATTTAACCCCATCAGAAACATCCGCTTTCTTTGATCGCCAACCTGACACAGAAGATTTGGTCGCATTGATTCCAATGTGGGCAAGGATGGGTTATTTGCGCGTACAAGGTGGAAATGAAAATGATGGAGGTTTGCGATTTGAAAAAATTGAAGACATTCCAGCAAGTGCTCCCGATTATGAACAAACTGTTTTTAATGCTTTGTTTTCAACTACGGATGCCATCTTTCTACCTGACTTAAAAGAGAAACTATATTCTTCAATGTATAAAGCCAAAACGCAATTAGGAAAATCTATTCGAGATAAAAACTATCTTTTCGATGATGGTTCTATTCGATTATTCCATTCAGGGTGGATGATTGGATTGAGTGTACTTTTGGTTATTGCAGGAATCCTTACTTTAATTTTCACAAAAGGAGTTGTTACAGGTATCCTATTTATTGCATCAAGTATAGCTCCTTTAATTATTCATTTTTTAAGACCAAAAATGAGTTTGGAAGGAGAAGAGATGTTTCAAAAAATTCATCGTTTTAAAAACTTCCTAAAAAGTAAATCTACGGATCACGTAAATAAATTGTTAGAAGATGATCCAAATTACTTTGAAAAAATGTTGCCCTATGCAGTTGCATTTGGATTGGACACTACTTTTACTCAAAAATTTGAACACTCTTTAAGTCATGCCCCTTCGTGGTTTATAATGAGTAGTATGACTCAAAGTCATCACAATGATTCTGTATCTAATTTCCATAGTTTTAGTGAGCAGTTTCAACCCACAGAGATCAAACAAGTATTCAATAGTTCTCCATCACCTTCCAACCATGGCGGTGGCTCATCGGGAGGAAGTTTTTCTGGAGGTGCAGGTGGCGGATTTGGTGGTGGTGGCGGAAGCAGTTGGTAAATCATTGTTTTTTATTTACCCAAACAAATGTTTTTTTAATTAGAAAAATGACTGCTCCCAATATTGCCATCCAGAAAATTATAGTCTGTTGGTCGCTTTCACAAGGAGGGCATGTTGTATTTGGAGGACAAGGCGTACAATTAAGTATGGAGGTTTCATAAGCATAATAGCCAATACATAACAATTCAAAAGTGATAAAATATTGTAGATCTTTATTCATGTTTTAAAATCAATTATTAAGAAAAAAACATGAACATACAACCAATTTATAACAATTAACTTACCTAGGGAGAAGGAAATAAATAACAATAAAAAAACAGACCCAAATTTGATTTATTATTTTCTATTGTTTTTGTTATAAAATTCACTAATTTTAAGTTTTAACAAAAGACTTACATTGTAAAAAATTATGCAATAAAAATACGAGATTTAAAGTTTAAAAATAATTAATTCTCGTAATCGGTATACCTCGTTTATTATTAGAATTAGCTTTTAAAATAAGCGATTTATAACAATGAAAAAACAGACACTTTTTTTGGCTTTTTTTTTCTTGATTTGCTAACCAAAAAAGTGAACCTATATGAGAAAACTATCGTAACATAAAAAGATACCTTAGCAGTTGTTTGTTTGGAACTGCTAAAAAGAGTTTTTATCTCTTAATTTTTTTATTACTAACAAGCAAATTAATTGCAATTTTAAATTCAATTTTTCATTATGAAAAAAGTAAGTAAAACAAAGTCTGCTGCTAAAAAAGCAACTAGTAGATCAACTACTCGAAAAGTAGCTACAAAAAAAGGAACAGCTAAAAAGGGAACAACTGCTAAATCTGCAACTAAAAAAACCGCAGCTAAAAAAGCAGTAGCCAAAAAAACAACGACTCGTAAGCCTGCAGCTAAAAAAGCAGTAGCTAAAAAAACAACGACTCGTAAGCCTACAGCTAAAAAAGCAGTAGCTAAAAAAACGACTCGTCGTAAGCCTACAGCTAAAAAAGCAGTAGCTAAAAAAACAACGACTCGTAAGCCTGCAGCTAAAAAGGCAGTAGCTAAAAAAACAACGACTCGTAAGCCTGCAGCTAAAAAAACAACTAGACGTAGAAAAGCTGTTGTTGCTTAATTACAAGCAAAAATTTGACTATCCAACAGGGGAGGGAAATTCATTTTCTCATCCCCTGTTTAGTTTT
>Ga0114957_1001950_pt1 | contig 20926 bp, 16 predicted proteins | sample BantaG_FD_87175 | JGI IMG/M metagenome (GOLD analysis project Ga0114957, IMG submission 87175) | Marine algal microbial communities from Bantry Bay, Ireland - BantryBay_4 metaG | ecosystem: Host-associated > Algae > Red algae > Unclassified | place: Bantry Bay, Ireland | collected 2014-11-21 | reverse complement strand
CGGGCGAAAGTGAGGACATTGTTGATCAGCCGGCTGAGACGCTGGCTTTCAGAAACGACGACCCCGAGATGTTCTTGGGCAAAAGGGTCTTCTTCGGGGATGCGCTCCTCCAGCAGTTCAGCGTACATGCGGATATTGGTGAGCGGTGTCTTTAACTCGTGGGAGACTTGATTCACAAAGCTAACCTTTTCGAAGGCTTCGCGCATATCACGGGTGGTTTCGCGATAGATGTAAAATCCGACGCCGGCGAGCAAGAGGGATGAGAGGATGAGCAAATGCGAGAAACTCCACATGGTTTCTTTTTCTTTGGGTGGTGGATCTTGGACCATCACCTCCCACATTTCCAGTGGGTGAGGCAGGGAGTCCATGCATCCCGGTGTATCAGGAGCATCGATGTATTGACTGGATCGGTACAGGGGGCGGCCAGAGGCATCGGTAATTTCGATTCCCTTTTCGAGGGTGTCGGGCAGGTCCGCGATAAGATCGGAAAGCATGTCGGCGCGGTTAATTTCGACCCCGATCACGGTTCCATCCAATCGACGTTGCCAGAGCAAGAACTGGGCGCCATTGCCATGGAACCAGCTATGCCATCCAGCTGATTCAGGCATCGGAGTGATCGGCTCGGGGCGCGAGAACTCTTGTGCGGGATCAAAAAAACGTCGGTCGCCATCCCAGATCGAGGCGGTTCGGCGAAGAAAATCTAATTCACGCGGCATGGGATTTGGAGGTGGATGCACCAAGGCTCCCTCAGGCGAGATGACAAATATTGCACCGAGGCCGGAGGTACGACGTTCCGCTTTTCGGATTGAGTCGGTATCTAAAGGCAGGGCTTCGAGCAGGCCTAAGGTGGTACGCTGTTTGTACTCGAGGTAGGCCTGTACTTCACTGGCAACGCGGTCGAGGTGCATGGCGCATGACTCGGCGGCAAGGGCCAGGCGTTGTTGCTTCGCAGATTGTTCAAGGCGATAGGATGCGAGGAGCAACAGGCCTAAGGGAAGCAACACGAGGAGCAGTAAGGGGATGAGCAAGCGTGGCTTCATGTATAGTGGGTGACCGGTAAAAGCAAACGGATGGAGAGAGGACAGAAGAAAGTAAGCATGAGATGAACCGAGGATACCTGTATCCGATGGAGGTTCATCAAATCAATACACCCACTAATAACTCTGCATGGTTTCGGTGATGTACCAATCAGAGTACATTTTTTTTCGGTATAAATTCCATTGGCCGTGAGGAACGGATTTTCCGATCCACTCGTTGCGCTCCGCCAGATCCAAACTTTTCTTTTTGAGCATACCGCAACCCCATTTGGCCGCTTTTGCAGAACAAAGGTCAGCCCCTTTAGCGAGTAAAGTTTGCGCGTCTTCATGTTGGCCTCGATCTCTCAATCGAATCGCGCGCTTGTTGAGATCGTTGACCATCAAGGTGGTACAATCAATGCATGTGCTTCGGTTTTCACTGCGACTTATAAGGTCGGGTGAATTGCTAAAGGAGACTTCCACTCGACTCGCTTGGTTCACGCTCTCTCGGGTTCCAAGGTTTCGGTAGTGTAAACCAATATCAGCCACGTGACGAATCTCGTCGGTCGCGCTCTCATCGACTTGGATTTCGAGAACAACGAATTTTTCTTGCTGGGCACAGAGCTGGTTTACGAAGACATTGGCATGTTGACCGACGATATCCCCGGCTCGGCCGAGGATTCGAATGGGACGTACCCCGGCTTTGAATTGGATATCTATTTCGAGTTCTTGCGCGACGATGGAAAGGACATTGCCAAACTCCATTTGAAAGAGGTGGGGGAGTTGATTGGCTTCTTGTGCGTATGCGTGATTCCCGTCACTTGCGAGGGCGAGCTCGGTCATGAGGTCTTCATTGTAGGCATCCCCTAAGCCAATGGTGGTCACGGAGATACCTTGTTTTATGAGTTTAGCTCCGAGTTGGCGTAGTTCACCTGCGGCATTGGGGCCGATGTTGGCGTTCCCATCTGACAAGAGGATGATGCGATTCACTCGCTGAGGATCGCGAAACTTACGGACTTCCGCGAAGGCCCGGCTAAGGCCCGTAAAGAGAGCGGTTGAGCCATCGGCCTCAATTTTGGCGATTTTATCTTTGATCACATCTTGATTGGTTACGCGTGTAGCTGGAACGATGAGTTCGACTGCGTCATCGTAGGCTATGACAGAAAGAAAATCCTGAGGCGAAAGGGTTTTAATAATTTCGCAAGACGCTTTTTTGGCTTGTTCGAGGCTATTACCCGCCATGGAAGAGGATTTATCGATGACAAGCGCGACATTGACCGGCGCGCGCCATTGGGGAGTTTCGCTGGATAGACCGGATAAACCGACTTTCAGAAACGTGGTTTGTTTATTCCCTGCCGGAAGGACAGGCTGAGTTAGGGATGCATCGAGGGTTACTTGTGCAGGGCTTGATATAACGACAAAGATTAGGCTGAGGCATGATCGCAACATGCTTTGGTTTTAGCACGATATCGGAGAATTGCCGACACACAGCTTGTAAGAAGGTTGTATTCCTTGAATGAGCAGCGAAGGGCTGGTGATAATGGCTCTCTGAAATTTATTAGCAAAATAAATGGAATTTTTTCCGAAGAAACGCAGAGTATACTACGTCGATAGACTAAGGAGACTTGAAAGAGACCAAAATGAAAAAAATGTTACTACCTATACTAATAGGTATATTAAGCCTGCATGTTTGCAAAGCTGAGTTTACCCAAGAGTGGACCTCGCAAGACGGTCAATCGATGTACGGGACAGCTGTATCGCATGATTGGGTTACGGTGTTGATGCGAAATAAACGAAAGGAAGTCCGAATTCCTCTAACGCGCTTCTCTGATGAACACAAAAAACAACTGCTGAGGCTTTTAGAGAGTGATCTCTCTTGGACCGAATCTCTCGACATTCGTAAGAAGATGGTTCCCGAGCTTAAAGCCAAAATCACCGGTCCATATGATATGTGGCGTGTTGCCTTGCATCAAACGGGTGGCAGTGAAGCCAAGCAGGCTGAATTACTAGCCAAATACGAAGAGTGGAAAGATGCCATTTTCAAAGCCAAGGCTTTAGGGAAATCACCTCCTGGACCACCAGTTGTATTAAAGCCATTTAGAAGCTATTAACCTATTTAGAAGCTGTTAACCTAGATGCTAATAAACTAGAAGCGCCAAGCAACATCGTACAAATGAGCTTTGTCCCCAAAACGGGATAAGGCTTTTTTTGTGCCAATTCGGGTTGGGAGTACCTTTGCTGAACATTCCTTCAAATTGCGGAGTTCGTTTAGAGGGCACTGGCTCGGTGGATACGGCAGAGCACCGAAAAGACTGCTTTTCCTGGCCCAAACGGTCGCGGGGCTTCCTCACATTGTGAGCATTGACTCTGTGTTATCGATTTTACTCAGCCCCTCACTTTTAAACTTTAGACGGGCCCTTGTGATTACGTCCGACCGCATACCGGATATTTCATAAAACGATTTTAGCCCAGTCGGAGAAGGACCGCGAAGCGGTGGGGTATGATAGCTATGGAGTCCAGTCCATGGGATGCTGCGGAAAGATTCTAAAGGCTCTTTATTTTGGGGACAAATTAATGACCCAGATTTCAAGGTTGGTTATTCGAAATTCCTCAACTTTATCCGTTATGCCTATGAGTTCGGGAAATTTTGATGACATATGCGGGCGAACCGAGAGATGGTCCTGGAACAGAGCAAAGATTAGGACGGATGTGAGTTTTTAGAGAAAGCGCCGGTAAACAAGAAAACCCCTGCGAAAACAGGGGTTAAAGTGAAGGTACCTGAGGTGGGACTCGAACCCACAAGGTCTTACGACCGGCGGATTTTAAGTCCGCTGCGTATCCTCTTATTAAAAGGAAAACTTCAATATCAGGTTACTATCGTGTTGCTTTTGCTTGATTTCAACTTTGTTTTTGCCTAGTTGCACTTCTCGTACTAACGGGTTGCAGAACCCAACAGCCGAAACCTCAAGCAACGCCGACCGCTCAACCCGCGACATCACCCGCGCGAGAACCGGCAGCCGAAAAGGTAAAGCCAGCACGAGAACCCATCACCGCGCTGACATGGAATCTTGAATGGTTCCCAGGGCGCAAGGTGAAGCCGACAACCGAGGAAGCAAATAAGCACATCGAGGACGTACGCAATGCCCTTGAATCCCTTCCTAATCCGCTTCGCATGACGTGCATGGCCGAGGCAACCGGATTGGCTGGAGGGAATTGAAGGCATTATAATCGGAATCCGAAAACCGGCCAACTCTCCTGACACATAGGGCCGTGATGCGCTCTTAAAAGCTTGTGCAGGACTTCCTCTGCATCACCTCGCTGTGTATACCGATTTTAAGCGCTCGCAGGAGGTAGCAATCGTTTCAAAATGGCCAGCGATTGAAAGCGAGTGGCAGGAATTTGTGAAGGCCGAGAACACACCGCCACGCGGCCTTGCATATGCAGCGTTTGAGATCCGCGACCAGCTGGTTCTTGTTTGGACGCTTCACATTAAATCCAATTACGGGGGCATTCGTGAGACAGCGCCGAAGCGGGAAGAGTCAGCGCGCCAAACCGTGGCGCATGTAAAAGAGCGGGTGACCTATTGGTCAGAGCGGGGGCGCAATCCCTTGGTCATCGTCTGCGGTGACTTGAATATGAACCCATCACATGAGGATTGGCTAGCAGAGGACACATACAGCACCTTTCTGCGTGCTGGCTTGCTGTGGGGCTGGTCTGGATCAACAGAAGCGGAGCGCGTTACGTGGGTTTCAGATGGTCGCTACCCTGACAATTGCTTTGATGGTTTTTTCAGTAACCGGAAAGGGCAGAGTCAAACGTTTGAAATGAACGGGGCTAGCGATCATCGTGGGGTAGTTTTTTTGGGGCCTTACCGCTAGCCACCTTAGCCCTTTTGAAATCCGGCTGCTCCTCAAGAGGTTTGTTTGAGATAGTAGGTAATTCGTACTGAATCCATCCGGGATGGGGCTGATCCTTACATTTTTCAAGATGGCTGGGAATGACTGTTGGCAATAAAAAGGAGCCAAAAACGGATCTTGCTAAAATCGAATACAAGACCTCCCTAGCCGATCCTAGTGACAATGAAAAACTCGTAACCACAAGACGACGGGGAAACTCTTCTTCTGAACCGTACTCATCAAATATGTTAGGGTACATTGAAATATAGGTATCGAAATGGCTTTCGCATGTGCACGCACCTTCCACAAAAATACAGAGGTGGGTCCTCCAAATGACAATCTCTTGCGACCTGTCATGTGGAGCTACTCGATAAAGAATTTTTACATCAGGATTTTCTTGAGAGAAATCTCCAGCGCCCAAACGAATACTTGTAAGCGTTGCGGGTGAACTTTGAATCGGTGAGGCGCTCATGCGACAGCGATATTACCTTCGGCATCATTTTGCACTAGCTGATTAATGTTAACGGGTGGGTATACTAGCTTTTGGATCGCCAGTCTTGAAAATGAGGAATCCTTAAACAAAAGCCCGCATTCAGAAGCAGTTAAGCACATCGAATCCCAATCCGTTTCTAAAATGGATTCAACGATTTTACATGATCCTGAATCATCTGAGGCCTTTTGAATAAGAGGAAGGCGCTCAGGGTGGAATGCTTTCGTATCTTCAAGATTCACAATGATTGGGCAAAGCGAGAACCCTAACTCATCTATCGCCTTGCTTCGCGCGGTAATTATTTTGTCCTCTACGGTTTCAATATTTTCATTCTCAACCCCCAGCACAAGAACGTCAAACTCTTTATCACCTTCACAATCGAGGGTAAGAGTCACATCATATTTTATGGGAATGTCCCCGAGCAATTTTAAGATTTGAGATTTCAATTTTTCTTTATTCCAAGTCATCTAAATTCATCTCCGCTAAGTTAGTCAAATCTCGACACAAACTTTTTGAGCCTTCAATTATTCTTTCGATATCTTCTTTTCTGATGGGATACTGTGTATAGTCAGCCTTTTTTCTTAAAGCTTTTGCCTTATTAAAGCTCTCGGTTTTTATTTCCAATCGCTTTATAACTGGATTATTTTCTATTCTTTGAATGAGTTGCTCATGGCTACCAGGGCCCTTAGGTAACGGAACTTTAGAGTGTTTTGAAAGAAAACTAAATGAGGCCTGTAACAATGAGTAGTACAGTCTGTTGGCTGCACTAGAAAAATTAGAATCTAAAATGCATTTTGTTGTGCAATCTAAACTAGATTGAGATTTTGCCAAATAGGCTGAAACGGCATTCACTTAGGATTGGGTATCAGCAGGCAGGTTCATTGTCTACTAAAACGCTGATATAATCTCCGCCGGACCGAAAGCCGATGCCCCCTTTCGGCTAACGGGAAATACTCCTGCTAAAAGCTAAAAAACCTTAGAAAAATGAAATATGTTACCTTTGTGTTACCTTAGAGAGGTGAAATCATCGGAAACTAGCGGAAACTAAGGGAGGACGTTTATTTAAGGATAATAAAAAACCCTTTATATAAGGGGTAAAAGTGGTACCTGAGGTGGGACTCGAACCCACAAGGTCTTACGACCGGCGGATTTTAAGTCCGCTGCGTATACCAATTCCGCCACTCAGGCAACGGACTGTTTAAACGAAAGACTTGAGCAAAAGAAAAGCCCTGATTTCACTCAGGGCTTTGAAAAGCGATGTAGTCGCTTTGGTATGGTCTCAGCGAACTAGAGATTCGCGCCTGATCCTTGGTTTCCACCACCAGCAGAGGCACTTGTACCAGCACCGCCCACAGTGCTACCTGTGTTAGTATCCGCAGGTTCTGCGGCTACTGCTGAATTAGCCACCGAGCTTTGAACTGTGGTAAGAGATCCTGCACCAGCAGAACGAGCTTCGACACGTGAGACGCTTCCACCTTGCTCAACCCAGTTCCCGCGTAGAAGGAACTGGGAATTTTGAGCGGTTAGTCTGAAAGCACGAGTCGTGGTTACCGTACCTGCATCACCATTCGTTTCATTCGAGTTGCGGGTATTCGAATCCGTCGATCCCGATGTCGTGGTGGTGGTCACCGTATCATTGTTAATTAAGGAGGTGTTTGCCACTGAATTGTTGTCCGAAGATGTTCCGGATGAGGAGGTATTGTTGCCAGAAACCGAACTTTCAAAACCAGTTGTGTTCAAATTGCCGGTTGTGATGGTCTCTTGGCCGTTGTTTCCAACCTGAACCAAATCCTGAGATTGGCCGTTTTGTGATTGGTTGTTGATCGAGGTCGTGCTTTCGACTCCATTTTCATTCAAAGTACTGGACGTTGAGCCGTTGTTGGCGACGGTAGTCAGATCAGAGTTATCCGTGTTGACCCCGACGCGCTCGGAATTGTTTCCACTCGTTGTGTTTGAGGCACCAACTGTACTCGTTGAAGTTGAGTCGGTTACTTGACGATCGGTCACCTCACCTTGCGTGTCAGTTACGGTGATGAATTCAATCACCCCATTGAACTCGACTTCCTTTTGAGCCACGCCATCGGTCCCAGACCAGGAGAGGGTGTAAGATGCGAGAGAAGCACCAGCAGAAATAACATCAGAATCAGCGCTGCTCGTTGTTACGGGGGTGCCGACCGTGCCACGGTAATTTTGATTATTGCTGTCTTGGATCTCAATCACATTACCGGACTGATTGATGAGTAGGCTGTTGATTGTACCTCCAGACGGATTTGAGACAGCTTTACCGCCATCAAGCATGCCGGAGTAAAAGCCAGTCACGGTTGCATCCAAATTGGTGCGTGAAGTATTAAAATCAGAGTCTGAACCCCCGGTCCAATCGCAGCCCGCGTAAATTGCGGCTCCTGCGATTACACCCACGGTCACTTTTCGTGCGAGATTGAATTTCATGTTAAACAAAGACCTCCAGGGTGTCCTTTGAGAGTGAATAATAAGTACAAGACTGAGTCACTGTAAAAGATCAGGACTCAGGTCGTCAATGAATTAAGTTTAGGGAATTACAATGATTCGGTAACAAGGTGGGTTGATATAGGTCGGAGACAATGGATCACAATATGTGTGAAGACCATCTGCGACTGCAGTCCGTACCGCTTGCTCGTTAAGAATCGTTCCGCTTGCAGATACGGACCAGTTTGGCGCGGCCAAACTATTCGACTGCTGTACAATGTACGTGATGCCTTCACGAACCGAGTAGTCGAAGCAAATCATGCTACCGATTGTGTTGAAGTTCATGATCACGGGCATGTCATCAATGAGAGGGTTGAAGCCCAGTTGGATTTCAATTCCGTCGATGGTTCCGTCTCCATCCGTATCGGGCAAGGTTGGATCTGTGCCGTAAACAAAAGACTCGTAGGAATCAGCAAGTCCGTCACCATCTGAATCAGGACTGCTACTGACGAAGATCACATTATCAAGCCAGACTGAATCTTGACCGACGTTGAGAAAGTTATCTTTGCTGTATTCCCAACGGACGGTGGTTGGCCCACCAGGAATTTGGAAGCACGCGGTGTCCCAATCAATCTCACCTGACCACCGTTCAACAAGCACGCCGTTAATATAGAGGTTGAAGTAATCCGCAGGGTCATTCGGCCCGAAGAATGGAGGCTCAGTGCTCACCTTGTAGTCGAAACAAAGTTCACCAGGCCCAAGCACTGTCGTTTCAACGTATGAACTTTGGCTGTCACCGAGCAGAGGAGTACCATTGGAGAACCCGCCGACTTGCAGTGCAGATTGACCCACGGTAAATTCGTTAGATTGGCAGTACCAGTTGCCGCCCGCTTGGGTAGTTCCTAGATTCCAAGCACCTTCTAAAGCATCTAATGCTTCAGTAAAGGCACAGTCACCAGGGAAGAGTACGGCTTCAGGAACATTTGTGTCCCCAGATGAGGTGACAAAGATCACATTAAAATCTTGCCCCACAACATTCGTGAGACCACCCGAAGGAATAATCGCGGTTCCAAACGCCTCAATGACATTGCTTACGTTGATGCTGAGAGCAGGCGTCTCACACTGGTAGGTGTATCCTTGTAGTGGAAGAAGGAGCAATAAATTAGTATCTGCCGCGAAGGTATTGTCGCAATCAGAAAGAATCGTATTTAGAACAACCACGTTGTTGATGTTGTTTGATCCCGTGTTGATCACACTGACATTGAGAATCGCAGATTCTCCAGGCAGGATGGTTTGCATTTCAGGACTGATGACGACACTCAAACCAGGCGCGATTTGAGTTACGTTGGTTGAAATCGGAATGACGTTGGTGCTGCAATTTAAAGAATCACCCGCATTCTCTGGATTTGTGTCATCCAAGTATTCGTCAAGGTTGCTACAGCCATCCCCATCTGGGTCTTGGGTTGCGTGCCAAATACCATTCGCTGAGAAATCGGCTTCATTGTACTCGTCGAAGAAAATATCATGCCACCAGTTGGGGATGCCATCTTCGTTGATATCATCAATCGGATCGCCATTGACACCTGTACCAACAAGCTCAACCACTTTGGTTACTGACATGCAGAGGCCATTGGTTTTAAGGGAATACTGCCAATCGAGAGGATATACGAAATCTTCGAAACCTTGCTGTTGGACAATACCGGTAATTTTGTTGGTGATGAGCGTATTTTGCCAATCGTCAAAACGATAGTTTGCTACAAGTCCAACGCCCCAAACGCTACCGGTTCCAGTGCCACCAGTGGCATTAGATGGGGTATTCACGATACGATCATGCCCAAATAAAATTTCAGCAGCGGTATGGGGAACACTCCATATCCGTACCTCATCGATGTACCCACTGAGACCACTATCCCCAATATACGCGGTAACATCGACATCACCACCTTGGGTTGTCAGTAAGTCGTCACCGGTTGCAGGGGAACCGAAGGTGATGAGATCATCAATGAGAATCCCATCCGCATACAACTCAAGCTTTTGCTCACCTTTATCGTATACGCCCGCAATGTGAGTCCATTGTCCGACGGCTAGCGGTGCGCCGCCAACAAAGTAGGCTAGACCAGCTTCGGTTGTATACCGGATAGAGCCGACACCATTGTCCACGCGTAGATCATAGTTTTTCTGTCCACTGACCGTGTCGCGCGAGATGATCGAACCAGTTTGACCGGCAGAATCTAGGCAGACCCACGCTTCAAGCGTGAACTCGTCAAGATTAAAACGAGACATGCCTTCCGGGAATGGATCAGGCAGTTTGTATGCACGATTCAGGATGCACATACTGCGTTCAATAAGCGGGCTACGTGAATCGACTGGACTTGTGATGACCCGACCGCCATTAATGGCTAATGGGTAAATCTCTAGGCCATCAGCGATACCGTCGTCATCCGTGTCTGGGTCAGCAGGGCTTGAGGCAAATACATCTTGCTCGTCGCCATTGGAGATAAAGTCTCCGTCGGCATCGAAAAGGTAGTCATTCAAAGAACCTGATGGATCCAATGAGAATTGATTCAACGGATCTGATTGAGAAAAGAATTCCCAGAGGTCAAGGAGACCATCGTTGTCCGCGTCGGTCGTTGCATTCGCGGCCGTGAGGTCATCACCAAAGAAGTGATATTCCCAAGCGTCAATAATTCCATCGTTGTCAGAGTCAGCGCCCTGCTCGGGATAATTCCATGGGTCATAAATATCATAACACTCAAATTTAACGATGGCAGGCTCGCCTGGCGAGGTTGGGATGATGATGTCGACGATTCGAATGCCGGCGTCTTCTTGGTCCCACCAACGTGCTGGAGGAATGGTGTCTGCCGAGAAAACGAACTGATCGGTATCACCAGGGAATGGGTCACTGGCATCTAATATCCCCAAATTAGTATTATCTTGAAGCTCGCTGAGACCATCCGCTTGGATGAGTTCCCATGTAAAGTGATTATTCAGACGTTGCTGCTGAGGAGCCGCATTAAAATTGCCCCCGCCATTTGGGGGCGATCCAGGATATGGGTTATATGCGTTCGTATAACTGTAATCCGTGTGAGTGATGTAGATACCCTGATTGGGTGAAAATCTACTCGAACCATCAGAATAGTAGATGTAAAAATATTCACCAAGGAATCCACCCGGATCAACCGTGGAGTTAGGATTTGGCCAAAGGAAGTAATTATTTCCAAACGATTCAACAGGGTAGAATTCCAATACTTCAGGTTGTCCACTACAAGCTAATAAGTTGGTCAGGAGGTTTGGCTCATGCCATCCGTTAGCAGTTGTGGTTTGTTGCTTATTTATCGGAGCAGGATAATGAACAGACGATTTATAGCCATAATTTGTGTTAAAATAAATCGCCATGGTGTTGTTGGAAGGCCAACCGATCATATCAGGGATCCCTTGAATCAAGTTAAATCCACTCATCGGATCATAACCACCAATAGGACCGTTAATAATAGGAATCGTACTAAGAACGTTGGTTGGATCGATTCCTAGACCATAGGAGTCGAGGTCATACAGTTCAGGCCATCCATGTACGTCGTGTCCGAAACCGTGTACCACGTTTCCAATACCGAAAGCTGCATTCGCCAATACGGATGTGTTGAGCTGGGCAGGCGATATGCCAAAGTCCATCCGGTGGGCTTGAGCAATGAAAGAAACTGGATTGAGAGAATCACGAACTAAAATATCAGCAACTAGGCCATGGCTTTCGTTTGGCACAATCGCAGTGGTTATAACATTCGTAACCTGATTACTTCCGGTACCTGTTACCTCAGTTCCGGTTTGATATGGAGGGTACAGACCCGTTGCATATAATGGGATTCGATTTGCCAAATCATCACCAATAGGCAGATTTAGATTTGGCTTGAGGAAGTTACTGACAAAGTCCTCAGATGCATCCCAAATTTCGATACAGTCTTCAATGTAACGTTGGTGGTTAAATGGGTAGAATACCTCTTCATTTATGTTGACTTGAATAAACGGCCCATCGTTACGCACGCCGCCGGGGTAATAGGCATCATCCCCAGTATTACGTCCACCAACATCGACCATGCCGTCGAGATTACAATCACGGAACCCTTCAAGCTCAGGGCATAAAATGTAGTCAGTAATGCCCCCTCTGTCACGATCAGGATGAGAACGACGGGTCATCATTTCGATGGTCAACATATCGCAGGCATCCATACCTGCGTTTCCATGGCCGTTATAACAGAAGGGTCCCCCACTGATAATGGCACCGTCGGATGCAATGGTGAACGGCTGGCTGTCACCATAGTTGCGACCAAAATTGTAAACAACGGTTTCAGAAGATCCGCCAAATTCAGGAGTCGGATCGGAACGTTCGCCTAAGCGCATATCACCAGAGGATCGCCTAACACCACTACGTTCCAATATATCACCACGAATCATACCTTGGTTTGCGACAATATTGGTTGCGTTTTCAACGCAGCCACCGAGGTGATACATGGATGAGGCTAAGTCAATAAATTCGCGATCACCATCGTAGCCATAAACAGTTTGCGGATACCAACCGTCATCTCGACGGTTGGTCACACCCCCAGTTATGTGCTCCGAAGAATAGGCTGAAACGGAAAAGTTGTGAATCACATCATTGACATCGGTAGGAACCGTTTGGAAAATGTTCTGAGGCACCGGTGAAAGAATAGAGTCTCTCAAGTAATTGTTTCCAGGTGAGGAATTTGGATAGTTTGGAAGTGGAGCCTGACCATACCACAGAGGGGCCTTGGAGCAGTAAATATCTTCCCACCAATCTTGCCAAGTCGGGTACACCCGGTCATCCCACGCAGGATAAGTAGGGAACGTACTAACAACTTGCCCCAGTGTATTTGTGTAGGTGTGTAGGCGATCCGCCAATGGTTCAAAGGTGGTATTGAAGACACCATCCAGAATCATGTCATCATTCAGGTCGCCATCTGAATAACGATCCCACTCAGGGCGACGCTTTGAAGAGGTTGTATCAAACCAGAAGTCTGGTCCATCGAAACGTCCATTGTGAGTCCGCGCAAGTAATCCGGCAACGTCACCACAATAGTTGTTCATAATGTAGGTTTCATATTCGTACCGAGAGTACTCAACTAAGTGATCCTTGCGACGTTCCCATGGTATTAGCGGGATGGTAGGTTCTGAAGTATACTCAAAGGTTTTTACTGAACCAGGGTGCTCGGTGATCGCTAGGGATGAAAACCCTTGCCCCGTGAAGCGAGTGTCAGAAGGACCAGGAAAACGAGTATAGCCTTCACTGAATGGGTCCCACCAAGAAAGATAATCTTCGTAAGGTTCTTCCGGTGTACCAGCTTGGTAAGGTGTGTAGCGGTTGCGATCAAGCATGGGCTCGGGCTCGTAATTCGGAGTGATTGCAGTTGCGCCAGTATCTCCCCAGCGCTGTTGCCCACCACCGACGCCTTTGACGTCACCGTAAATTTCGTGGGCACGGTAAACAGGAACATCGACACGAACAGGATCATTGCTGCCGATCACGCCTGGCGCAAGAGAGTTTCCATTTAGGTCTTGGTATTGAAAGTAGCTAACAAATATAGCCACGCCATTGTTTGCCACCGCCTGCTGGATTACCGTGTCGTTATTGTCTTCAGAGAAATCAAACAGACCATTTTTCAGAATCGCATTCGTCGCTACCTGTGGGGAAACAGGGAACTGAACCGAGGGAACGAAGAAGTGATCAAGATCCCCTTCTAAGTCAGGGCAATTTGCCGCCAAGGTTGGCATCAATCCATTTGGGTCCCCTGGGGTAAGGTCCAGTTCATTAAGGGTAATTTCCACGTTCATCCCAGGCTGAAAACGGGAGTCAGCGATTCGAACGGGTACCGCATTGTTGAAGCCTGTTCCAGCGTTGCCGGGAACGTTGTTATTGTAATCGGCAAAAAGTTCGCCAAGAAACTTGCTGTAGCCAAAGTCAGATTGCGGCAGGTTACCTAGAACGTTTTGATTACAGGAGTTCGCCGTAATCCGATTGGTCGCGTTCCAGTACTGCTCATTGGGTCGGCCAGGAAATTCAGCGTCCCACCAGCCATTGCTATTGAGATCACGCCAATGCTCACCAGGGGTCCAGACATCATCTAACAATGGATCAGGGGCGCGATTGCTTGGGTTCGTACGATCCCAATTCATGTAAGTTGGATCTGTCGTGAAATTACCGAAGCCGCTAGGAGTGATGTAGGTTTCTCGCACGTAACGGCCAGTGCCGGAACCCAGTCGCTCCCCATTTAGTTCGCCAGAGCCAAAGCCAAAAGTAGCATCACCGCCACGTTCACGGTTAACTGGATCTATGCGCTCCGTCACGGGCCAAGGCAATTCGCCATATCCGTACGTTTTAGTTTGTGTGGAAAACCCACAAATTTTTTCACCAGTATTAGGATCCGCTTGGTGATATGAAATTTGCTTCCAGTACTTTTCGAAAACCGTTTCATAAACGTAACGAATTACACCAGGAGCGTAATCAATTGGAACCGTGCTTACATTGTGACCTGGCGATTTTGGATGTAGAGTGGGGAATACCAATGTGTACACGTCAGGTACTTCATCTACTGCTTGAGCCGTGTATGGTAAAAGGCATGCTAGCATGCACCCAACCATTAATAACGACCCACTAAAGTATAACTTCGCTCTATTCATAGTGGTTTCCATCCGTGTTTTGTACCAAGACCTCTTCTCAGATTGTCTTTTCATAATGTAGTTTACCCTTAAATTACAAGCTGTTAAAGCCATCTAGGGATTATTTCCCGAATTTACGTCAGAAGCACGAGAGCTAGCGGCTGCGGCCGGATGCGCGGCCAAGGCTCTTTGCAAGTCCCGCAAGGTAGCCTGCAACGCTTCCCGCTCCGTCAAAAGCGCCTGAAAATCAGGATCTTCAAGGGAAATATTTAAAATTCGTTGTTCGATTTGAGTTCGGCAAGTATTCCGCTCGTTGATGCGCGACTGAATATCTTGACCAGACATAATCTTATTTGAAGCGGCACGAGCATTAAGATACTCCTTCCGCATCGCGATAACCTCAGGGTCAGGCCCCTTTCGAATCTGCTCTCGCATCATCCAATGTTCATGTTTTCGCAGCCCAACCCCTTCGGAAACCTCAATGATTCGCTCCTTCAGCTTCAGAACCCGCTCTTTGAGCTCTTTCACGCGCGGAATCGACTCCAGCTTTAATCGATAAGCCTCAGTGTACTTTAAGCTGAAAAACCCATTTGTTTCGGCTCGCTTTAGTAACTCCGGGGTCTTCCCTCCTTCGATCAGCTTGAGATCAGGATCTTTGGCAAGCATGCGACCAATCGGAGAATGCGGGCTGGTTAGTTCAAGATTTAAGATCGCCAATTCATAATATAAAGAAGCAATTTGATCTTCATCTAGGTCTGCCTGCTCAATACTCGCCTTGTAAGCCGGCAGTTCATTTCGCTTGGCGATCAAAAGGGCATCCAATTCATACATCTTCTGTTTTGCTAGATTATGTGCATCTTTTAATTCAGCGTGTTGATTTTGATAGGTAAGGCTTTCGTCATGTAAAAGCCCGCAAATCCGTTCGTGCTCAACCACTTCAGGAAGCTTGTAATACGCGTCCTTCATAGCGGTGATTTTCCCATTTAGATTACCGATTTGAAGCTTATACGAGTGAATTGAAGCCTTCAACTTCTCTACATCAGCAAGATCTTGCGCTGAAACGCCTTCTGCAAAGGACGCTGCACCGAGCGAGGAAAATAAAGCAATGGCTAAAACTGGAAACGCAAGATTCTTAGACGCAGACCTGATCTTCATACAGGTCGAATCAAGAGCACGGAATAAAACAGACAAAGAACGTGTAGATAACATACTCGAGCAGTTTAAAGGTTTTGTAGCCCAAGATCGAGACATTCAATCACCGGATTGATATCTATTTCACTTCCAACGGATAAGCGCAAGAGATGACGATTCAATCCAAGCTCGGCCATATAGGCTTCATCCCGCTGATAATAGGTCAATAACACGTATGGACAGAGGAGAGTCACATCGCTCCCCAAGCTTGGAGCACAAAGGATTGGAGGTTGGAGTTCGTCATAAAACTCGATTAGCGCCTCAAGGCTAGAATCTTTCAAAAGAAAACTTAATACGCTACCTCCGCCCCCCTTCATATGTGAAAACGACTTATAATCGGGTGAAAAAACAGTTTCAACTGCGGGATGATTTCTCAGAAAGTCTGCCACCAATTCGCCATTTCGATTAAAGCGCTCCATCCGCTCTTCGAAGGTATCGAGGCAAGAAAGCAGCACTGCGGCCTCCAGCGGAGACATTTGGTTCTGCCAACGAGCCTGCTGCGCGGTATAGCGATCCGCCAGATCTGGGTTCGAAACCAAAATGGCCCCTCCCCCATGCGAATTGCAGCCTGAAAAATATTTCGTCGTACTATGAAGGCTAACATCCGCTCCAAGGTCGAGCGGCTGGCAATTGACTGGGGTGGCCATGGTGTTGTCGACCACCACAGGCACGCCGAACTTTTTGGCAGCCGCGATGATGCGCGGGAGGTCTGGAATCTCGCATTGAGGATTGGTGACCGTCTCAACCATGACACAAGCGGTCTGCGCATGAAGAGTCGCTTCAAAATCATCTAGCTGATGGACGCTAAAAAAGTGGGCATCAACGGACGCGTTGCCCCATGGGATTTCATCTAAGATCACATGCGTGTCACTGTAAACATGCCCGACAACCAAAACCTGAGACCGATCTTCGGTGACAAAGGGCTTTAGGGCGTGAACCACCGCCGCCATTCCCGTTGGGTACAGAAAGCAAGCCTGCGCGACTTCAAGTTGACACAGCCGATCCGCCACATGTTGCGTTACCCCGTCAGAAGGGAGCACCACTTCATGTCCCAAATACCAAGCCGCATTTCGTGCGGACAAGGTCGATCCCCGTTTACGCACCCGATCCCATACCGCATCGACAAGGGCTTGTTCCTGAAAGAAAACCACCCCGCCTTGAATTCCTTTGTGAGAAGGCAAGGGACAGATCAGGGCATTGGCATCCGCATGCTGAGGAACGGAAGATTTAGACACGAGGGTTTCGAGCAAAACACTGCGGTCATCGATCTCATCCGTAACGAGAAAGAAATCCGCCAATTCCCGCTGAGCCGCTTCCGCAGAAACAAACACTAGCGCATGCGGCCAGCCAGTGCCCGCACACAAGCGAGCTTCAAGCTCCCGCACATAAGGATGTCGCACCAAGCGAAAGTAGCCCGTGCTCGGCATCGCCTTTTTTTCCATATAATCGACAATGGAAGAATAGGGGCGCAGGACCGCGGTAACCCCAAACTCTCCACCGACTGATTCAGTGGAGAAAAAGACCTGATCGGACTTAGGCGCTTCGGACAAGATCATCCCGCATCTCGCATTGCGAGCAGACGGTTCTATGTTCAAGGATTCCATTCCGTTTAACAAACGAATTGCCCTCCCGAAAACAAGCTCAGAGAACATGCTTTGTCATCTGTTCTTTTAACGCTATGCTGCCGCGATCATGAACCTTTGGTTGATTCTTCTCCCGATCCTTGCCGTTACCCTTCTCGTTGCTTTCTTGGTCACAACTCAAGGCTGTCGTCATAGACCCCCTCGATCAGCACAAGAGGTCACACGAGATGTTTCCTTCCGAGCTTTGTTTAAGCCTCAACCAGACCACCCTTACTTTGACCTCGTAGATGTTACTACCCTGACCAGCCGGCGGAAAAACCAACAGGAGACAGAAGCCAGGCGTGCGCTTCTCTGTATGGAAGCGGCCATGCTCAGCTACGTGACAGATGAGTCTCTTGTCCGTAAAAAACTGCTTCAGGCAGGATGGACCGACATCAACTTTTTCCATAACGGAGGCACCCACGCCTTTCTTGCAGCGAACCCTGAGAGCGCGCTCCTCGTATTTCGGGGCACCGAAATCAACAACCGTGAAGACCTCCGCACCGACATCAATATACTCCTCCAACCGCATGACGCAGCAGGCTGGATTCACCGCGGTTTCGAAGAAGCCTACCGCCTCGTCGATGAAGAACTACAAAAGAGCATCGTAGCCTTGCGAGAAAATTATCCAGACTGCAAATTGACTATTGCCGGTCACAGCTTAGGTGCCGCGCTAGCGGTATTAGCCGGAGCAAAATTACCGCAAACCGAAGCGGTCTATAGCTTTGGTGCTCCGCGCATCGGCACCCGCAACTTTCGCAATGATTACCCCGTCCCGGTTTTCCGCTACGTGAATAACAACGACATCGTCCCGCTCTGCCTCCCACCCATATTTTATCGACACGTAGGTGAAACACGCTTCATCGATTTTACCGGAAAGCTACAACGTGATACAACGATTCGGGACCGTGCAGAGAGTCGTTTTATCGGCCACGTCGAACATGCAAAGCAAGTTTTCGACCATTGGGGGAAAGGTGATTGGGACGCGATTCCAAATGGAAACTTTTCAGATCATGCCCCCATAAACTACGTCACTCCACTTCGAGAAATTCTTAAACAAATGCAGCAAAAAAACGAAGGATAATGAAGCACTCGCACGCTCAAATGAAGCACTCGCACGCTCAAATGAAGCACTCGCACGCTCAAATGAAGCACTCGCACGCTAAAATGAAGCTTGTGAGACCATACCGATTTACCGATTACGTGCCAACGAAACTAACGCAGCTCCGGGGTTATTTAATCAACTGCTTATTCCATCCGGCTTGGGCGGCAGTGAGTTGCTCCGCATCCGGCGCCTCATTCCATTTCTCCAAGGTGTCGCCGAAAATTCGGCTCTTGTAAAAGAGATAGGTTTTGTCGTCGATGACCTTAAAGGCTTTGGGGTTGATCTTAACCTTCTCGCCGCCATGCGCCATCGCGTAGGCACACCAGCCTCCATAGGCCGGCTCGAAGCGCTCCGGATTCTTTTCGAAGATGCTGCGATGATGCTCGGTGGCAAATCGGTAGGTCACGCCCTTGTAGACTTTGATATAGGTCGCAGAGCCTTTGGTCGCTTTGCTGTCTTCTAAATACGCCACGGGATCGTAACCTTGTAAGGCCAGCAAATCCTTATCGAGGTTGTAATGCTTTTCTCGCGTCCCTTGATCCTGAGCCTGCGACGCAGAAGCAAATAGGAGAAGCATCACCCCACCCAAACAAAACTTGGCCCAGGCCGACGCAAAACAACACGAAAATTTTGTCCTGATTAGATTCATAGCAGGCTCTCTCTTCTCCCAACTTTCGAAACCAGAAACGGCTTATTTCAGACCAGAAGCGGCCATCGCTTTGAATCCGTCTTTGGTCGGGATGACCTGATCTTTCGGGCCAGTTAACTTGATAAAAACAGGCGCATCTTTGCCGGGAATAATCGCAGCTAACATGGCCGAGTTCGCGGTAGGTACTTTGGCCCCTAACGGAGGCCCATCCATGTAGGTACCTTCGACATGCAACAAGGTGTAGCTTTTCTCGCCGACGTTGACCTCTTCTTTTTTCACTTCTGGCTTACCGGCCGAATCGTCAAACTGCCCGACCCAACGCGCGATGTTCGCGTCAACGCTTCCGCCTTGGCCCGGCCCAAAGTAATAAAACTTGGCCACGATCGGCTTCGCCGCTGCCTTTTCGCCCTCTTTCAGAATCGGGGTCGCAGTGGCGGCAACCATCCCGCGTCCTGCCGCGAGTTTAAAGGTATCAGATTGGAAGGTTAATCCGCCAACCGCAGTGCCGCCCTCTTGGGCAGAGGCAGGCAAGGTAACGGCGAGCGCGAGAAAACAGATGGAGACACAAAGACTTTTCATAGCTGGATCGTAGCAAGCCCATCGCAGACATGGCAATGGCAATCCACTCGATTAACCTAAACCAAATCACCCCATGGAAAACTCAGAAAAAAACCCAGAGCGCAAAACCTGCGCTCTGGGATGGGTAAGGATAGGTTAGTAAGGTAGTCACTGATATGATTAGACCGCAGAACCTTACAAAAAGAATCCCCCAACTCGAAGCCAGCTGAAATCAGCGCTTTTACATCGCATCAGAAAACATCTTTCCTATACGTTGCCACCATGACGCATCCCGAAATCCTTTGTATTGATATGCATAGGGCGGGCGAACCGACACGCGTGGTTCTTTCCGGCATACCCGACTTGGGCACGGGAAACACACGGGAAACATGGCTAACGACGGGAGCGCTTACAAAAAATGCAGGACTGGTTTCGCAAGGCGGTCATTCTCGAACCCCGTGGTTCCGATGTTTTGGTCGGCGCGCTCATCACCGAACCCGTCACCCTTTCCGCGTCACTCGATTTTAAGTCACCGCCATTTCACCCGTTTAAAACCAGAGCCATATGACAAAGCCCCAGGCGATAGCAGAAACCCACATACGCGCGGTCAACCCGTCCGGGGAGTCGCGCGAAACGATCATCAAACTGACAAAACCGGTGCAAGATCCGCGTGGCGGATTTAGCTGCACCGTCACCCTACCCGACCGAGTCGAGCCGATTACGATCTACGGCGAGGATTCCCTGCAAGCCCTCTTCCTCACCATGAAGTTCGCCGGAACGCGCATGCACGACATGAAAGATAAAGGCTGGGCCTTCTACTACCCCGACACGGATGAAGACCTCCCGCTTTCCGTGTATTTCTCGCCGCGTGAAGCGAGCGAGAGCTAAATAGAGTCTGTCCTCAACCGCACTACGTTAAGCCGATTTGCATAAAAAAGGAGATCGCTCTGCCCTGAAAAGAAAGCCGGAGGCTTGAAGGCAATTAGCCGGTCGGTGACCGCATGGAACCCACCCCGCGCTACTTTCTGCCGTCCCTGCTGGGACTCTTTCCACCCCATTAGAACTGAGGAAATTACGAAGACCATGGCTTAACGAAGTGCCACTGGAGTCTGTCTGTTGCGGAGGGCACATCGAGCCTGGAGGGCACATCGAGCCTGAAGGGCTCAGTCAACATAGCCCGGGGCAACGCCCTGGGTTGGAGGTATCTAAACATCGAAGCGCTGAAAGCGCGATTCAACCTGGGTGGTAAATTAAACCCGCACCGTGGGTAATCAACATCCAAGGGTTG
>Ga0114957_1001949_pt1 | contig 20926 bp, 13 predicted proteins | sample BantaG_FD_87175 | JGI IMG/M metagenome (GOLD analysis project Ga0114957, IMG submission 87175) | Marine algal microbial communities from Bantry Bay, Ireland - BantryBay_4 metaG | ecosystem: Host-associated > Algae > Red algae > Unclassified | place: Bantry Bay, Ireland | collected 2014-11-21 | reverse complement strand
CAGAACAATGCATCTAAATGCTGATGAGCAGAAAGTAATAATGGAAGAGGCTGGGAAATCTCCAATTCGATCGTATAACCAAACTGACTTTGTGAAAAATAGAGTTGCTGTTGAGGTTCAATTTGGAAAATATAGTTTTATTGCCTATGATCTTTTTGTAAAACATTTAGCCTTTTATGTAGGGAATACAATTGAAGTAGGTGTTGAAATATTACCAATGAAGATAATGCAAAGTGAAATGTCCTCTGGTCCAGGATATTATGAGGGGGCATTATATGATCTTGCTAGACAAGGAAGAGGGGTTCCGGCCGTTCCATTAGTATTGATAGGAATTGAGCCATGATATTATTACTGCGAACTCATAATATAATAAAGTGCTTTTCGGAATCTCAATTTTCCATCCTCATTTAAAACATCTTTCAATGGCCCAATTGAAATCACTTTACTTGCCAAAGTATTCGTCGATTTATCAAAATACCAATGTTGCAAAATTCGAAAATATTCGAAGTCTTTATAATTGGTTTTTTTATTTTTTACAATACTTATTTTTTCCTCATAAGTTTCACTATCGTAGGTCGTAATCGTATCTGAAGTTGATGCTAAAATTTTTTCAATATCATCTTTATCAATCTGGTCAGCACAGTAAGGATACCAACTATCATTTTCAACTACTCGTCCTTTTCCTTTTTTGGGATCTTTGAAAGTTAGATTTTTTAGTGCTTTTTTAGAACGACCTTTTTTCTTTTTTACGTCTTTAAATGATAAAGTGGAAAGGGTCTCTTTTGCCCAAATAACTGATTGGTCGTTATAGCTATATGTCTTTTTTGCATCTTGTTTCATTTCTATCCAAAACAATGTTTTTTGAGAAAAAGAACCATCTTTTCTTTCCTTATGCAAAACGGGTGCAATGGCCTGAACCATTGATTCTAAACTTTCTTTTTCCTTATCATAGTACCACCATTGTTTTATTTTGAATGCTTTAATTTGGTATTTCGGATCAGTTTTAATGATTACTTTTTGGTTTTGATTGGTGACTGGATCAACAGAAATTATCGTATCAGTAGAAGATTTTCCAAAGGTGTTTTGAATTTGAGCAGCAGTCATTGGATCACCATCTAGCGAATAAACTTTTCGTCGATTTTCCAAAACTTCATTGATGATAAAATTAGTGAAATAGGTTTCGTTTCCAACCTCGCAAGTTGCGTATGGATCAATTTTTATGGTTCGAGTTTCCATCTGCATTTCATCAGCAGGCTCAAAATTAAGTCGATCAAAGTCTTCTAAATAATAGGTGAATTCGGTTTCGCCAACCCAACTAATTGCCTTGTTTTTATGGTAAAAAGGTTTTTGGGAATATATTGTTATAAAACTGAAAATGAGAAGGAAGGATAAAAAGAATTTTTTCATAAATTTTTATTTAAGTAACTCCGAAGCTCCTGCTTCGGAATTACTTTTTTAGTATTATTGACTCAAAAGGATCTAATTCAAATTGTTGTTTTTTGACCAAGAAAGAAGTTTTTTTATTGCTCAAATTACAAGCTGCCACGAATCGTTTTTCTCCTTGATTAAAAGTAATCAGATATTTATCATTGGTCAAATTTTGTACCTCATTTATTTCGCTATTTTGGAGTTGATAAATTAACTCAAATTCGCTCCATTGTTCAGGAGAATACTCATCTACAAAATCAGAAGTAAAAAGTAAATTTCCACATAAAGCATTGATTGTCAGTAAAGTATATTGTTGGTTTGGCGTTAATTTGTTGTTTTCTTTTCTCAAAATAAAAACATCAGGATCATTGTAAAAAACCCGATTATTCAGTTGCCAACGACCCAAAGTAGAGCACAAAGAAAGCAAGGTAGAAACTCGTTCTCGATTGCCATGGAAGCGCTGTAATTTGTCTTCCCATTGCAAATGTACATCTGCTCCGATGCGGCAAAAATCTACTTTTCCAAAAGCACTTCCCAAAGGAACGCCACAGCCTAAAATCATTTTGTCGCCAGCTTGGATTTTCAAAAATTCCATAGCATCGTGCATGATTTGTCCCCGCGTTTTATTTTTTGTGGGAAAAATACAAACGGCATAAAGAAAGTCAAATTTGAGAAAATCAAAACCCCATTTTTCAGTAAAAATTCCGATTACTTGAATCAAATAATCTTGGACTTCTTTTTGGTAAAAATCTAACACATAAAAATTTCCGCCCCATAATTTGATCTTGCCAGCAACGAATGGTTTTCCATTTTTATCTTTAATTAACCAATGGTTTTTTTGTTTAAAAATTTCAGATTTCGCATCACAAATAAATGGAGCTAACCAAATTCCAGCTTTGTAATTAGCTTGTTTTATTTTTTGAGCGACTTGCGCCATTCCATTTGGAAAAGACGATTTGATGCTTAACCAATCTCCGACTTGGGTTTGATAACCATCATCAATTTGAATGTAATCAAGTGGCGTTTTTATCTCAGAAAATGCGTTTAGATTTTTTAAAATAATCTCTTCTGAAATATCGGTGTAGTAATTATACCAACTCGTCCAACCCGTGCTTGGCTGTGCTCGCAAGGCAGGCAAATCCATTTCATTTTTCCATTGATCAAAAACAGATTGCTCTTTTCCTTTACCAACCATTAAATCTAAAATAGGGAAGGAGTGACTCAATTCTAAACCGCTACAATCTTTTTCCACGATGAGTTGATGCGCCTCCATATCATGTATAAAATAAGTAAAGGCTGCATTTTCTTTGAGTGAACCTAGAAATGTGAAATTATTACTTTGTTTAATATAAGTGTAAGTCCATGAGTGGAATTTATTTTTACCTCTTGGAATTTCTTTGATGTGTTCGTCGCCAAAATATTGACGACTTTTTGCCCAAAATTTAAGTGATGGAATTTTTTCGCCTAATTGATATTCCCGACTTTCTGACCAAGACTGATAGCCATTGCAAAATATCCGAGGGTCTTCACTCGACACGTAAGCGTGATTAAAAACCAACGATAATTTTTTGATTTGAATGGATTGCTTAGGATGGATGGTGAGGTGGTAAGTTTGATAATTCCCTTTGGCGACTTGTTTGAAATCGACATATAATTCATCGAAAAAAGTCATTTTATTAAAAGGGAATTCTACCGTTTGGTTGTCGTATTGAAGAATGGCTTTTGCGAATTGCATGTCGTTTAGTTGATCGGTTAAATAGGTAATCGGTTAATTAGGATATTAGTAGATCGGCGACCTGATTACCTATTTAACCGATTACCTATTTACTAATCAATCTACTACATTTAAACTAGCTGCAATTTTATCATATTTTTTCAAACGTAATAACTCTTTGGCAATAAATTTATTCCATTTGATTTGAGTTTCTTTCTTTTGAGAGTGGTGCGTTTCGTGATCGTAGCGTTCTTGTTCTTTGGTATATTCCTCAAAATTTTTATTGAACATTCTTCCTACCTCATCGCTGAAAGAATTATAATCGTAGGATTTTTTAGCTTCCAGTTTTTTTATTAATTTTCTTCGGTAGATTTCACAAATATCAAAATGCTTTCTTTCGTGCGCCAATAAATGAGTTGTTTTCTCTCCAGGTTTTACCCAACTTTTATTTTTTTCAAAATAACCAAAAACACCCATATCGACTTTTCCATCTCTTTGACCAATCACTTCTAGCGAAATCCCTAGCATGGTGTATGCATCTAGCGAACTCGTTCTATTTGCTCGACCATTAAAATCTTTCCATTCAATTTGATTATTTTCTTCCCAAGCAATTCGGTCTGAATTGATAGCTTCTGCCGGTAAATTATCTGAGGAAGAAAAAAGAAAAAGTGAAATGGTAATAAAATATTTGAAATATAGCATATTTGGTATTTTCTTGAACGCTTGAAATTATTAAAAAAAGCGAATATAATCAGTTGATTTGGTAATCGGGCAATGGTTAGGTTTGTTGTTTTATCCTCGGACTTTGTTTTTACCTGATTTTCCTAACTAAAAATTATTCTCGTAAAAAAACCAACTCTTCCTTCTCCGAAAATTTAGCAATCACAGAAGGTTGACTTAATTTCTTTTCTCCTTGCTTCCATTTTACTACATAATCCACACCAGTAATTACGTCAGAACTAATTCCTCCAAAATTGGCAGGAAATGGTTTGTCGCTAATATTAGCAGAAGAGGCAATTAATGGTTTTCCAAATTGTCCAATCAACTCTTTGCAAAAAGAATCTTGTACTACCCGAATCGCCACGCTTCCACTTTTATCTTGAGAAATAGGAGGTAGATTTTTAGCACGATCATAAATCATCGTGAGCGGTTTCACATGGTGCATCAATAAAGTTTCTATTCTTGGATGAACATGTTCGACATAATTTTTGAGCATATCGATGGAGTTGACCAGAAGGACAAAAGGCTTGTCGTAAGGTCTTTTTTTAAGATCAAAAATTCGTTGGACAGCGTCTTCATTCGTAGCGTCGCAGCCAATTCCCCAAATGGTGTCAGTTGGGTAAAGGATCAATCCACTATTTTCTAAAGTTGTCGTAATAGTTTCAAGATTGTCTTTTCCAAACATTAATTGCTGTAGGTCAGTTTGCATCATTTTAAGTAGATTAAGGTCTATAAAGTTAGGTTTTAGTAATATGGAAAATAGGGAAATTCGATTTTGATCATTCAGATTTGAGATTTTAAATATTGGGTAATGGGATTTTCCCACTACTCAATACCCACCATCTCAATACTTTAAAAAAAATGGTTTTGGGAGAATTGTTTCAATTTTATATTTAATAACGGAAAGGAAGCTTTTAAAAAGTATATTTTTTTGTCAAAACTTAATGAATTAGTCAGCTAGGCGCAATATATTAATTTTTTAAAGTGTTAATTATTCAAGTTAACCAACTGTTATTATATTACTTTCACGTCTTAAAGAATAATTAACGTAAGGAAGATCTAGAATGTTATTTTTTACTGAATAATTAAATATTTAATTTCACGCTTAATTTTCAAGAATATTATTAACAAATATCTTTTTTGCATTGATGATTTTGAAAAGTAAAATTACTGACAAAGGTCTTATTTTTTTAAACATTGAAGCAACGTAAATCTTATGATTGTATATCTAGTAATTATAACGATTTCAATTATAATTCGCATTCCTAAGGCAAAGTTCAATAATAAACTTACATTCTTGACTGTTTCTTTTGTTCCTATTTTTCACTTTAAAATCAGTCATTATCCAAATAAACTCGTGCTTTAAAAGCAAAAATTAGAAACAAAATAATCTACTCAAGAGTGTAAATTTATTAATGCACTTTACCTTAACTAAAACTTAACTTTAAAAATATTGAAAAAGTTAACCATTATTATCATCTCATTTTTAGCGTTATGCAACGCAGAAGCTGCTCACATCATTGGAGGAGAAATTACCTATGTATGCTTAGGTAATAATCAATATGAATTTACGATGAAGATTTATCGAGATTGCGCCAGTACTGGGGCGGTATTTGATTCTGCACCGGGGGCATTTACAGAAGGTTCTGTTACTGTTTACAAAGATGGGACAGCTGTACCATATATTCCTACCGTATTGTTAGCAGCTCCAATTATTACTGATATTCCGCCTGATGTTTCTAATCCATGCTTGATTATTCCAGATGATGTTTGTGTAGAAGAAGGGATTTATGTTTTTACCTTGACTTTACCAACTGACCCTAATAGTTATCATATTGTCTATCAAAGATGTTGTAGAAATAATTCAATATCAAATATTATTAACCCTGGGGAAACAGGAGCAACTTATACGGTTGAATTAACTCCTGAAGCTCAACAAACCTCAACAGGTTGCGTCAATAATAGTCCAACTTTTAATAATTTTCCTCCAATAATAATTTGTGCCAATGAGCCAGTTAATTTTGATCATTCGGCTTCAGATAGCGATGGAGATCAATTAGTCTATAAATTTTGTAGTCCAAAAGTAGGAGGTGGAACACTTGGGACAATGGGTGATCCAAATTTAGCGTCTTCACCAAATGGAGTAGCGCCGAATCCAGATACAGCTCCTCCATTTCAAAATGTTACTTTCGTTAGTGGAACTTATAGCCCACTTAATCCAATGGGCGGAAATCCTCCGGTAACTATTGACGCTGCCACAGGATTGATAACAGGAATTCCAAATACTTTGGGACAATTTGTAGTAGGAGTTTGTGTGGAAGAATATCGAAATGGAGTTTTGTTAAGCGTGATAAAGCGGGATTTTCAATTTAATGTAGAAAACTGTGAGCCAACTGTTTTTGCTCAAATTCAAAATGATGAAGTGGTCAATGGAAATCAATTTGTGGTGAACTCTTGCGGAAATAATACGATCAATTTTGTTGATGAAAGTTTTGACCAGAATTTTATTAATACTTATAATTGGAGTTTTGATTTGAACAATGGAGATACGGCAACATCCACTTCTCAAAATACAAGTATTACTTTCCCTGGATTGGGAACTTACCAAGGTCAACTAATCTTAAATTTAGGTTCGCCATGTGATGATACCGCAACTATATTTGTCAATATATTTCCTGAAATAAATGCAGATTTCACTTATGCTTATGATACCTGTGTCGCTGGGCCGGTGAGTTTTACTAACCTCTCTGCCTCTGGTGCTGGGCCGATTACTGGCAACCTTTGGGAATATGGTGATGGAAATTCGGGCAACGATGTTAGTCCAACTTATCTATATTCTGCACCTGGAGATATTCCAGTCACCTTGACGGTGGAAGATATGAATGGTTGTGTCGATGATACCACACAAATAATTGAATGGTATCCTGCGCCGCCGATTTTGATAGTTGAACCGAGTATCTTTAAAGGTTGTACCCCGCAAAATGTATTTTTTAATAATTTGTCTACACCGATTGATGATACTTACGATATCGTTTGGGATTTTGGAGATGGAAGTACGAGTGGAGAAATTAGTCCAACTTATATTTATGAGATTCCGGGCGTTTATGATGTTTCTCTTTCTGTGACTTCACCAATAGGTTGTACGATAAGTGATTTTTTTCCAAACTTGATTACGGTGGAAGCATCTCCAATAGCGGATTTTATTTTTACTCCTAATGCTCCCTCCAATTTTCAACCAGAGGTAGAATTTATAGATCAGTCAATTGATGCGGTGCAATGGTTTTGGGATTTTAATGAAACAGCAACTTCTTCCAATCAAAATCCAATTTATACTTTTCCAGATACTGGTTTGCAAAAAATTACTTTGATTGTGACGCATGAATCGGGGTGTCAAGATACTTTGATTCAATACATTGATGTTGTACCGAAAGTAGCTTACTTTTTACCGAATGCTTTTACTCCTAATTTCGATTCTGTAAATGATGAGTTTTTTGGAAAAGGCTTTTTTGTTGGAATGGAAAATTTCAATATGACGATTTGGAATCGTTGGGGAGAATTGGTTTTTGAAACGAATGATCCCTTTGAAGGTTGGAATGGAAAAAAATTAAATGTAGGCAAAGATTCGCCCCAAGGGGTATATGTCGTCGTCGTACAATATACTGGCCCGAGGGGAGGCGATGTGGAGTTAAAGGGGTTTGCGACGATTGTGAAATGATGGGAAAATGAATATCGAATATCGAACATCGAAAAAGAATTTGAGAATTAAGAAATTTGACGATACTTTTGTGTTTCTCATGCGAAGTATCGTCAATTTTTTCAAATCGATATTCATTATTCCCAAGTAACTGCCGCCATTTATACTTATAATTAAATAGTTCTTTTATTTGAAATGGAAAAAAGTGTATTTTCTAGTAAAATGTCGAAATTACAGAGAGTTTGAGTTTATTGGGTGCATAACAAAATGTCGATTTACAAGAAAAGTTCAGTTATTTTTTCCCAGTAGCGGTGTCAGCGTTCGACCGCTGACACCGCTACTGGGAAAAACGACAATTTGTTATGCACCCAATTTTACCATCCATTAAAATAAGAATTTCCCAAGTATTTTCTTTTACAAAAAACTACCAACAGCTGGATTTTTTACAAAATCCAATAAATAACAAATAATGAAAAAAAATCTACGAACAATTCTTTTTTTTCTTTTTCTTTTTCCCATTGGCTATCTTCAAGCTGCCCACGTTATCGGAGGGGAAATAACTTATGTTTGCTTAGGGAATGGTGATTATCAAATTACCATGAAAATTTATCGAGATTGCCAAGGGAATGGTGCAGGATTCGATGGGCCAGGGAATGGGCGAATGTCCATTTACAATGGTAGCGATTTGGTGAATGAGTTTGATAAAATAACAATGCCCGAACCCGAAATCACAGAGATTCAACCTGACATCAATAATCCATGTCTGATTTTACCATCCAATGTTTGTGTGGAACAAGGATTGTATGTTTTTAATTTGAGTGATAATAATATCGGGAATATCAATTTGCCATTAAGTACAGACAGTTATTATATCATTTATCAGAGATGTTGTAGAAATAATTCTATCAGTAATATTATTACTCCAGGTGAAACAGGTGCTACTTTTTATGTAGAAATTACACCTGAAGCGCAAGCATTGTGTAATAATACACCAACCTTTAATGAATTTCCACCCATCGTAATTTGTGTCAATGAGCAATTAAATTTTGATCACTCTGCAACCGATATAGATGGTGATTTATTGGTGTATGAATTATGTAGCCCATTAAAAGGTGGAGGAACAGCAGGTTGGCAAACGCCTGGAAATGCTAATGATTTTGACGGTACTAATCCAAATCCAGATGCACCGCCACCCTATGATAATGTAACTTTTGGATCACCTACTTATGGGCCGCTTGATCCAATCGGCGGCGATCCACCATTGAGCATAGATCCTGCAACTGGAATTTTATCAGGAATGCCAGATGCAGAAGGACAATTTGTAGTTGGGATTTGTGTCAAAGAATATCGAAATGGCGTTTTGTTGAGTACGATTCAGAGAGACTTTCAATTCAATGTAGCGTTTTGTGAACCGACTGTGGTTGCTTCAGTTGATGGTGATGATTTGATTCAGACAGATCCATTATTCCAATTTTATAATTGTAATGGAGATACGACTTTTAATTTTGAGGCGCCTACTTCTCAGTTTATTACTGAATATTTATGGGAATTTGATCTAGGTGGATTAACTCCACTTTCACTCAATCAGCAAATTGTTGATGTAACTTTTCCAGGATATGGAGTCTATGAAGGATTATTGATTCTTAATCCAGGAACGGATTGTGGAGATACTGCGACTATTTCGGTAGAGATATTTGAACCACCGATGGTAGATTTCACTTTTGATTATGATACTTGTGTAGCTGGCCCCGTTGTTTATACGGATATGTCAGCAGGAATAACTGCTGATATAGCTGAATGGGATTGGGATTTTGGAAATGGAGAATCATCTGTTGAGGCAAACCCAGTATTTAATTATACTGATCCAGGAGTTTATTTTGTAACATTAACGGTAACAGATGAGAATGGTTGTTCCAATGAGATCACTCAAGAAGCGACTTGGTTGCCAGTTCCACCATTGATTGTGATTGAACCGAGTTCATTTACAGGTTGTGCTCCATTGGATATTTTCTTTAATAATTTATCCACACCGATTGATGATACTTATGAGATTGTTTGGGATTTTGGAGATGGAGGAATCGGTATGGAGATTAGTCCGTCATACACTTACGAAGTACCAGGAGAATATACGATTAACGTAGGCATTACTTCGCCGATAGGATGTTATACAGAAAGGAATTTCCCTAATTTGATAAAAGTAGATTCATTTCCAGAGGCTAATTTTTATTTTGGGCCTGACCGAATTACGAATTTTATGCCAGAGGTGAATTTTTTTGATAACTCTCTCAGAGATTATAAATGGCAATGGGATTTTGCAGGACAAGGTACTTCATTGGAGGAAAATCCAACTTTTTCATTTCCAGATACAGGACTTCAAATTGTAGAGTTAATTGTGACGACAGAAGCTGGTTGTCAAGACACTATTCAAAAAATAGTAGATGTGATTCCAGAAGTTCGATATTTTTTACCAAATGCATTTACGCCAAATGATGATACCGTTAATGATGAGTTTAAAGGCGTAGGATATTATCGAGGCATGCGAGATTATAACTTTCAGGTTTGGAATCGATATGGTGAATTAGTTTTTGAAACGCAAGATCCTGACGAAGGATGGAATGGACGAAAATATAATGGAGGAGGAAAAATGCCCCTTGGAGTATATGTTTGTCAAGTGAGTTATACTAGTCCGAGGGGAATGCCACAAGAGGTGCAAGGTTTTATTACGTTGATAAAATAAATGTTTTTCCTAATTATGGGATGTATCACTAGGAGTCAGAAATAAGGTTGATCTCCCGAATTGTCGAGATAGGTGTCAGGTACTTTTTTTTAATACAGAGAAAACAGAGGAGGGACACAGAGATAGCACAGAGATTTTATAATAAAGTCTCTGTTTTCTCCGTGGTTATTCTTACGCAAGTTCTTATGACGAGACACATACAAAAATAAAAAGAGATGCCCAACTGTTCAAGATTGAATGGTTGGGCATTTTTTTTTTGGAAAAAAATTCTAATTGGATTATCATCGGGAAACTGCGGGTACTTTTACCTAAATTAATTCTAATAGTTATTTTTTTCAAAACAAAAAATGCAACTTTTCTATTAAAAATGACGAAATTAGAGCATATAAAGTTAATCACAATATTGAAAAATAACTTCCCAGATTTTTCTTTTTTTTTCAAAAAAAATCCGAAGTAGGATTTTTTAACAGAATCCTATCTAAAAAAAACAAGTGATGAAAATAAAACTACGAACCCTTCTTTTCTTCCTTTTTTTATTTCCCTTAGGCTATATCCAAGCTGCTCATATTATTGGAGGAGAATTGACTTACCGTTGTTTGGGAAATGGAGATTATAAAATGTCATTAAAAGTTTACCGAGATTGTCAAGCATCAAATGCAGCAGATTTTGATGGTTCTGCCAATGGAAGGATGTCAATTTATAATGGATCAGATTTAACGACTGAGTTTGATAAAATCGTCATGCCTAATCCAGAAATAAGTATGATTAACCCTAATGTTAATAATCCCTGTTTGATTTTACCGTCAAATGTATGTGTAGAATCAGGTGAATATTTATTCAATTTGAGTGCTTTAGCTGTTGGATCAATAAATTTACCATTGAGTACGGAGAGTTATTATATCATTTATCAGAGATGTTGTCGGAATAATTCCATTTCTAATCTCGTTGATCCGAGTGGAACTGGAGCTACATTTTATGTCGAAATAACACCTGAAGCTCAAGCATTATGTAACAATGCACCTTCTTTTAATAGTTTACCACCCATCGTTATTTGTGTTAATGAGGAGTTAGTTTTTGATCATTCTGCGACAGATATAGATGGTGATTTATTGGTATATGAATTATGCAGCCCACTTAGAGGAGGAAGTTCCAATTTTTCTAATCCAGATCCAGATGCACCGCCACCTTATGATGATGTGACGTTTGTTGCGCCAACTTATGGGCCGCTTGATCCGATTGGAGGAAATCCTCCACTAACCATCAATCCAACAACTGGCATTTTAACAGGAACACCAAATGCCGAAGGGCAATTTGTAGTTGGGGTTTGTATCAAAGAATATCGCAATGGAGTTTTATTAAGTACGATTCAAAGAGATTTTCAATTTAATGTAGCATTCTGTGAGCCAACCGTAGTTGCTGAGGTTGATGGAGATTATTTTATTTCGAGTGATTCCGTATTCCAGTTTAACAATTGTGCTGGAGATACGACTTTAAATTTTACAGCACCTATTTCCTCCATGATTACTGATTATTTATGGGAGTTTGATTTAGGAGGAGTGAATCCATTATCCTTAAATCAGCAAAGTGTTGATGTGACATTTCCAGGTTATGGCATCTATGAAGGACTATTAATTTTAAATCCTGGAACTGAATGTGGAGATACTGCCAGTATATACGTAGAAATTTCTGTACCACCAATAGTTGATTTTTCATTTGATTATGATACATGTGTTGCCGGTCCGGTTACTTATGCTGATTTGTCAGCAGGAGTGGATTCAGATATTGCGCTATGGTTTTGGGATTTTGGTGATAATAATGGAATATCGACGGCAGCCAATCCTATTCATAGTTATACCGATCCTGGAGTCTATTCAGTTTCTTTGATGGTGACTGATGAAAATGGTTGTTCTGATGAGTTGATTCAAGAAGTTACTTGGTTACCAGTACCGCCATTAATTGTGATTGAGCCGAGTTCATTTAATGGATGTCAGCCGTTGGATATTTTCTTTAATAATTTATCCACACCGATTGATGATACTTATGAGATTATATGGGATTTTGGAGATGGAGGAATCGGCATGGATATTAGTCCATCGTACACTTATACTGTGCCAGGAGAATATACGATTAACGTAGGCATTACTTCGCCGATAGGATGTTACACAGAAAGAAATTTTCCTGATTTGATCAGAGTGGATTCTTTTCCCGTAGCTGATTTTTATTTTGGGCCTGACCGAATTACGAACTTTATGCCTGAGGTAAATTTCTTTGATAACTCAATTAGAGATTATAAATGGCAATGGGATTTTGCAGGGCAAGGATTTTCTTATGAAGAAAATCCAACCTTTTCATTTCCAGATACTGGACATCAAATTGTGGAATTAATTGTGACAACAGAAGCTGGTTGTCCAGATACAATTCAAAAAATAGTTGATGTGATTCCAGAGGTTAGATACTTTTTACCCAATGCATTTACGCCAAATGATGATACGGTCAATGATGAATTTAAAGGCGTAGGATATTATCGAGGCATGCGTGATTATAACTTCCAAGTTTGGAATCGCTATGGTGAATTAATTTTTGAAACGCAAGACCCTGATGAAGGTTGGAATGGACGAAAATATAATGGAGGTGGGAAAATGCCTCTTGGAGTATATGTTTGTCAAGTGAGTTATAGAAGCCCAAGAGGAGTACGGCAAGAGGTGCAAGGTTTTATTACGTTGATAAAATAAAACTTATCATATCTTATTGAATTCGGTATAACTAGAATTAACGCCCAACTATTTCATTGTGAATCGTTGGGCGTTTGTTGTTTTATTTTACTTACAAGTTGACTACATCCGACTCAAAGTCACCTTGTGAATTGGTGAAATTATTTTTTTACAGGCGGATGATTTTTTAAAAAGCTTAAAATATCTTTTGGCTCATCTGATAAATATAACAAATCATGATACTCTTTTCCAAAAGATAATTGCTTTAAAAGTGGAAAAATCATCGTATCAATTTCGTAACGTTTTTTTCCTAAAAAGATCATTGGACTGTAATAATTAAAAGTACCATAATGATTTTGTGTAGCGTCCATAAAAATTTCTTGCGTTGTTCCCGCACTTCCCGGGGAACAAATAATTCCATGCAAACTGATCGCCAACAAAGTGTCTTCTCGAATACTATTAGAAAAATACTTGGCAATATGTGAAGCAAATAAATTGCTCGGTTCATGCCCATAAAACCAAGTTGGAATAGCTAAACTCTCGCCACCTTTTGGATATTTTTCCAAAACTTTAATGGATTGAGTATGGAAATTTTTATCAGAAAAATGGGGTGCTTTTTGCAAAATAGCAATCGCATCTAACAATTTCTTATTTGATTTTTTGGCAAAATAAGCGCCCAAATTAGTGGCTTCCATAATTCCAGGACCACCTCCAGAAACTACTAAATATCCAGCTTCCGCCACCAACTTTGCTGTCAAAGCAGTCTTTGTATAAAACTCATCTGTTCGCAAAGTACTATGCCCTCCCATGAATCCGACACACTTTTTTTTAGTCATTCCATTCTCATCTGTTTCAATTAAATCACGCAACGCATCGTCCATCGCATGGTCGTGAATTCTTTGCCAAAGTGCTTCATTGATACTTGGATTATATTTTGATTTGGAAAAATGTCGATAGATATGATAGTCAATACTGTTATCTTTTTTTGGAGTAAAACCTTCCATCAACTCTTGCCATTGGTACAATGATTTTCGAAAAGGAAAGTAGGGAAGTGGAGGTGGACAAGGAAAAATAATCGCTCCTTTCTTTTCCAAATATATTTTATTGGCTACCTTAAAAATACATCCGAGAAATGTAGTATTCTTAATTTTAAATGTCTTCCAATTGATGTCTAAATCTCTAAAATCCAAATCTTGTAATGTGCAATTTTTTAAAGAATTTCCTCCTCGTATAAATTGTTGGAATGATTTAATTTCCTTAATGAAAATTTCTTGGGTGTCGATTTTTTTTAAATGCATTTTCTTATTTGAGAATTTTAGTTTTAAATTATTGACATTGACATTGCTATTTTTTCAAAGTATTCAGCAAGTGAAATAATTTCCCATCCGAAATCAAACTTCCCCATTGCATCATTTGAAAAATTTCTTGCGCTCGATCATCGTCTTTGTATTTTTTATTGGCAGCGTACAATTGGAGTTTTGCGTCAGAGGTTTGGAGTTTCTTCATCATCTCTTCTGAAGAGATATTATCCGTAAGATTCAAATCAGATTCACCTTCAATTTTCAATCCCATCAACTCGACATTCTCTTTATTGCATCGAAAAATTTTCAAATCTTTTGGTGTTTTCATTTCAAGATATTCGATTTTTGCGATGGTTTTATCAAAAACGATGTCGCTGAAAATTTCAATTAAACCTTCTGCTCTTTCTGGATTTTCGGCTTTTACTTTTTCCCAATCATCACCAGTCACCGTATTGGATACCAAAAATCGGACAAATTCAGTTTCTAATTCTGCTAACTCATCATTCGTTAATCTTCTATATTTCATAAATATATTAATTTTTAAAATATACGTTTAAAATTTAAAACGTTTTATTATTGAAATGCAAAAGTATTGAATAAATTAGATTTTGATACATAAAGACCTTTATCTTTTTTCTAAAAAACAAAATATGAAAAACTCAAAATTTCTATTTCCCTTTTTTGTAAATGTATTGTTATTGTTTTTTCTTTCCAATAATTCTATGGCTCAATCGCTCAATAATAAAAATGCAATTTCTATTAATGTGGTTGGAGAAGAATATTATGGTCTATTCAAAAATGATTTCAAAAAAGGAGAATATGTAACGACAGGTTGGAAAATAGCCTACCATAGAAACTTAGGTAGTGATCTACTCAACTTAGAAATTCCATTGTTTCTTGGAGGCGCACGAGTTCCTGTTGATTCTTTCTTAAATAATCCGTTGGGAGATATTTCTGCCAAAACACTTAAAATGTCTTTTGGAGGATTGTTACAAATTCAAGCATTTAAAGAAAATAGATTTTTTGTTCCTTATTTATCAGGTGGTTTTATGGTAGCCAATATTGCAGATGTAGGAGGATGGCATGCAGAAATTCCGTTAGGAATTGGTTTTGATTTTAAAATTTTCAAAAAAAGTTATTTACAAATTAGACCTGAATATCGATTTGGAATTTTTGAGAAAAATCGAAATAACTTGAATTTGAATATTGGAATTAAATTTTCATTAAATTCTGCCAAAGATAGAATTCCATTAATTGAAGAAGATCGAGATCAAGATGGCGTCTTGAATGAATTGGACAAATGTCCAGACATTCCAGGTTTGGCAAAGTTTAATGGTTGCCCTGACTCAGATAATGATGGCATTCCTGATCCAAATGATAAATGTCCAAATGAAGCTGGTCCACTCACAAATGGTGGTTGTCCAAATGTAAATTTAGATTCTGATGGCGATGGTGTTTTGGATAAAGTGGATGAATGTAAATATGCACCTGGTCTGCCAAAAAATAATGGTTGCCCAGATTCTGATGGCGACGGGATTTTTGATAATGAAGATGATTGTCCGAACCAAAAAGGTTTGGCAAATTTTGGTGGCTGTCCTGATTCAGACAAAGATGGCATCATTGATAGAGTTGATAATTGCCCAAATGAAGCTGGTCCAAAATCAAATAGAGGTTGTCCCGAAGTGGTGAAGGAAGTGCAAGAGGCTGTAACTTTGGCCGCTAATAATATTCAATTTGAAAATAATAGTTCACAGATAAAAACAATTTCGTATAAAGACTTAGATAATTTAGCGAGCATCTTGCAGCAGTATTCTGAGTATAATGTTTCGATTGGTGGACATACAGATAGTGTTGGAAATGAAAATTATAACAAAAATTTATCTGAGAAAAGAGCTAAAGCTTGTTTGGATTATTTGGTGAAAAAAGGAATAAGTGCTAGTCGAATGACTTCGGCAGGTTATGGAGAATCTCAACCGATTGCTGATAATTCTACCAACGAAGGAAGAGTGTTGAATCGAAGAGTTGAGTTTATTTTATTTAAAAAATAAGAAAATAGAAAATGTAAATATATTGTTAAGACTTGTAATCATTAGGTTTTTTCTATTCCTACTCATAAGGTGAAGTCGAGTCTAATGTCGTCAACTTCCATACGGACACGTAAGGGTTTTGGATATTCAAGAAATTACTAAGTTGACGACATTAAACTTCGAGTCAACTTGTGAGTAATACATACTTTTTTATTTTTTACTTTGGAAAATAGAAAACAACCCCACAAAACTTCCCACCCCATAACTCATATGCAAGGTGAAAAATGAGATTAGAAAATAAGAAAATGCTCCAATAGTTTTTCCTTCCAAACTTAATTTCGCAGAGAAAAAAGAAATAATTAAAAAGTAAAAAAGAACAGGAACAATAAAAATTCCCCAAATCAAACTTCCTCCAAAAAATATAATTTTAAAAAAAGCAAAAATTGCTAACAATACATTTACAAAAAATGCCAATGGTGCAAAATGCCGAATCGAAAGCGAATCAAAAGTCCCCGTAAACCACGAAGTCAAAATTACCCACTTACCATTGGCATAATTATTTTTCCAAAGTGCGCTAAAAGTATCTCTGGCAAAATAGGTGCATTCCACATTTGGCACTAAAAATATTTTTCCTCCTTGTCGTCTGATTCGTTTATTGAGTTCGATGTCTTGATTTCTTTTGAGGCGAATATCGTAGTTACCGTATTTTTCAAAAACAGTTTTTGGATAGCAGCCAAATGGAACAGTATCAACTTCTTGTGGTTTAGAAATTCCCATTCGATAAAGTGCATTGCCAACTCCGATTGGATGGGAGAGTGTTCGTGCGATAGCTTTTGCTTTGATGGAATTGGACCGAGGTTGGATATTCCAAGTGCCTCCCACATTTTCTGCAGGTAGTTTTTTTAACCAAAAAATTAATTTGGAAATGTATTGTTTTGGATAAGCTGCGTGGGCATCTAGTCGGATGATAATTTCACCTTGAGCTTGTTCGATACCGAGGTTCATGGCTTGTGGGACGAATTGTTTTGGGTTTGGAATTAGTTTTATAAATGATTTTTTTTCAGCGTATTGTTTAATGATTGTGGCAGTTTGGTCAGTACTCATTCCATCGAGAAAAAGAACTTCCATTTCTTCTTGTGGAAAATCTTGTTCCAAAATATTTTGGATGACTGCTTCAATGAATGGCTCTTCATTGAAGCAAGGAATGAGAATGGAGGCGGTTGGTTTTTTCACAATCATATTTTTTGCTCCGTAGCGGGACTCTTCAGAGTCCCGTCCTATACGTCCTATATTTTAGTGCTTATTTTACGGGACTTAGAAAGTCCCGCTACTAGAGAATTTGCTGGTATAGCTTGATTAATTTCACTTCTTCCTGTTTCCAATTAAAAATTTCTTGAACTGCTTTTTGCCCGTTTTTTCCCATCCGTAAAGATTGTTCTTCGTTTTCTAACAATACATTTACGGCTATTGCAATTTCTTTTGGCAAAAGTGGATTAGCACAAATTCCAGCATCGTGTTTTGTAACAATGCTTTTCCAAAGTGGAAAGTCAGAAGTTACGATTGGCAAACCCGCTGCCATATATTCAAATATTTTATTCGGTTGAGCATTGATATGGTTCGGTTCAGGATGAAAAGTAACGATGCCCATTTTGCTTTGCGATAAAATTTTAGCGACTTCTTTTCGATCTCTCTTACCGAGGAAATTTACTTTTTCCCAAGTCGGTAAACTCCGAATAAAGGCTTCTTCTTCCTTCGATTGAAATTCCCCAATCAACGTCATTTTCGCATCGGTGAATTCCAACATTCTAACCATCTCTTCGATGCCTCGAATTTTACTCATCAAACCAACATAGCAAATATCATGTATTTTTTCCTTCGGAATTTCAATATTGAATTTCTCAAAAATTGGATAATTATTGATGTCAATTGTATTTGAATTTATTTTTAAAAAACGGTCTCGAATAAAAGGAGTGGCTGTAATTACAGCATCCATTTTTGCGGCAATTCTATTTTCATAAATTTCAAATACTTTCGCAATAATTGGTCGAACAATGGAAGGAAGATAATATTTTGATAAAATCTGACGAGGCACATCTTCGTGTGTATCGTAGATTACTTTTTTTCCTTGTTGCTTTAATTTTAATCCAACTGGCAATAATTCGGGATCATGAAAATGATAAATATCGGCATCAATTTCCAATGCTTTCTCCAATGCGATTTGAGTTGTTTTTCGCATTCGTTGCATCCTTCCAGAAGTTGTAGATATAATGTTATGAATTTGAACGCCTTGGTCAATTTCGCTTTTTTGATTTGCTACGATGAGATGAACATCGAATCCATACTTCGCTAATGACACACATTCTTTTTGGAAAATACGAGTATCTTTTGCGTTGTGAACGGTGGTGATATGGCAAATTTTATTAACTTTTGAGCGACTCATATATTTCCAACATTATTGATTCTTGGTTTTCCCAATTATATTTTTGAGCGGCAATTCGAAGATCTTTTTTATAATTGTCAATTCCATTTTTTAAAATGGTATCGATAGCTAACTTTATTTCCTCAGTTGAATCTTCTTTCAAAACGAAACCTAATTTACTTCCGATCACTTCACGAGTGACAATCAAATCAGAAGTGATAATTGGCAATCCAGCATGAATATATTCAAAAATTTTATTTCCCAAACTCATATCATGACTCCGGTTAGTTTTTTGAATAATATACGTACCTATATCGGCCGAGGCGGTGTAGGATAATAATTCATGAGGAGCAACAGCGGGATGATAAAAAATATTATTAACTTTTGCCATTTCACTTTTTAAATAATCCAAATATGCATCGGTATATGGAATCCCTAACAATACTAATACATATTTTTCGGAGAATGTTTTAAACGCCTCAAGCAGTTCTTCAACTCCTCGATTAGGTTTTAAACTTCCTTGATAAAGAATAATTTTTTGTTCAGGGAGAAGCTTGAATTTTTTTCGAAAAACATGGTTTGGTTTTACTTCTTGAAGGTTCGCGCAATTCATGACAACTTTTGGAGGAGTAATGTTATAATGTTCTCCATATGCTGCTGCAATTGGTTGAGAAACAGTCATCATGGCATCAACTTTTTTAATATATCGCGCTTCTAAAAAACTGATTAATTTACCATAAAATTTTCGATCTACATTTTTATCAAATTCCAATTCATGTGCATCATATATCACTTTGGCATTTTTATTACCATATTTTTTGATTAGCATTCCCACAGGTAATGGCAAAACGTCACAAACATGATAAAAGTCTGCGTCTCGATGGTTTTTGAAAATTCGATAAAATAGTTCTATCCATTTAATAATTTGGACAAAATATGATTTTGACCAGGAGCGACTTTTTAATTTAATTCGATAAACTGGAATTGCTTCTTTGTACTCAAATTCAGGAAGTCCTTTTTCGTGAAATGCAATTACTTTTACATCATAACCACCTTTTTTCAGACTAATCGCTTCTCTTAAAACTCGACTGTCATAAAGGAAATTATTAAACACCAGTATCGCAACTTTGTATTTTTTTAGATTTGTAGATGTATTGTTATTTTTCAAGTCGTTAAAATAATTTAAACAGAAATTAAATTTAAATTTTGATTTTTTTTAGAACGAACTCTTTTACTCCTCCACAATTTTTACCAAAAGGAAAATCATTAATGCGTATGAAATCGTATATGCACCAGCCAATAAATAAATCAACATTTTCGCTTCTAAATTATATTGCTGGCTCAAAAAAAATGCGAAGATAACTAAACTCAATTGTAAAAAACTAAGCCTTGAAAAGATTTGAGTTTTTTCTTTTAAATAAAAAATAGAGGATAAACTCGAAGCGATAAAATTTAGAAAAAGTGGAATCGTAAAAATCTGCGCATACTCGCCAGCGACCAACCATTTTTGTCCAAAGACAAATTCAAAAAGAGTTGGTGCAGCAAAATAGAAAACGAGAAATGGAATCACCGCAATGCCAAATAAACGTTTTAATGTTGTATAAAAAATGTTTTTACAATGTCCGATTTGTTGCAATTCTTCGCTGGCTTTTTGTTTGAAAACTTCTTCGAACGATCGACCAATGACACTTAGCGGAGTTCGCACGATTCTATTCATAAAACCATAATGTCCAACGACCGTGGCGGTGTAAAAAATGTTAATTAATATATTTGGAAGTTGAGTCGAACTTGCATTGAAGAAACCTGCGGGAACCATATTTTTCGGAAAATTCTTAAAGTGTTGTAGTTGTTTTTGAATGGCTGTTTTTTTGGGTTTTGGAAAATCTTTTTGATCATTTTTTATAAAATAAAACCAATAGGTGAGGAGTGTGGCGAGTCGCCCTAGCAAGGTGCCGATGACTAATCCGCCTGTTCCAAAATTCAAAATTCCGAGTCCAATTCGGGAACCAACATTAGTCGAAGATTCCGCAATTTTACTTCCCGTGATAATCTTAAATCGCTTGTGTCGATTGTGCCAATAATGAAATGAAACCATCCAACCTCGAATCAAAATAAAAGGTGGCAACAAATATAACCAAACCGAAATCTTAGGTTCACGCAACCAAAAACCAATAT
>Ga0114957_1001947_pt1 | contig 20935 bp, 14 predicted proteins | sample BantaG_FD_87175 | JGI IMG/M metagenome (GOLD analysis project Ga0114957, IMG submission 87175) | Marine algal microbial communities from Bantry Bay, Ireland - BantryBay_4 metaG | ecosystem: Host-associated > Algae > Red algae > Unclassified | place: Bantry Bay, Ireland | collected 2014-11-21 | reverse complement strand
CTCACAGAGCTATTGGGTGTTTTAAAAATAGAAAAGGAAGCAGATTTTGAACGGTACCGTCAGATGGTAATACAACTTTCTCTTAAAGAAAAAAGAGAGAAAGGAATTACATGGTATCCTATTGAAGTCAAAAAAGAAGGTTTTACTTTTGGAGAACGTGCATTTATTGTTGTAGACAAAACCACACAATTGAATGAACCTCACCGATTTAAACCAGGAACGCCTGTCGAATTATATTCTCTCGCTGAAGATAAATTTTCCGATAAAGATAAAAAGGATCGAAAAATAACTGGTGTAATTCAATTTTTGAAAAGAAACCAAATGAAGATTGTCCTCAATGCTAAAGACAATCCTCCTTGGGTGCATTATGGGCAAGTTGGCGTTGATTTATTATTTGATGAAAGGACTTATGTGGAAATGGAAAGAGCTGTCAAAAAAGTCATTAAAGCCAAAGGAGATCGACTAGCAGAATTGAAAGCGTTTTTCTATAATCAATCAACACCTAAATTTAATGAACTTCCAACGGTGCATCATGATTACCTAAATGATGCTCAAAAAAGTGCAGTACAACATATTTTAGCAGCAACAGATATTGCAATAGTTCATGGCCCTCCAGGGACAGGGAAAACCACAACTCTTGTTCATGCAATTAAATTGTTATGCGAAACGGAAAAGAATATTTTAGTGACTGCTCCAAGTAATGCTGCCGTTGATTTATTAGCGGAGCGATTATCTCAAAAAGGTTTAAGAGTCGTTCGAGTTGGAAATATATCGAGGGTGGAAGAATCTATTTTGAATTTGACTTTGGATGCTCAAATGGCAAGTCATCCTGATAGTGCCCATATCAAAAAAGTAAAAATTCAAGCCGCAGAATCAAGAAGGAAAGCAAGGAAATTCAAAAGAAATTTTAGAGGACAACAGCGGGAAGAACGTAGAGATAATTACCGCGAAGCAAGAGAGTTGGAAGATTGGGCAAAGCAATTGGAAGATAAATTATTATCAGAAATTTTGTACGGTTCACAAGTTGTCGCTTGTACTTTAGTCAATACGGTTCATCCTGTTTTAAACCAACTAAAATTCCGAACGGTAGTGATTGACGAAGCGGCGCAAGCGATGTCTCCTGCAACTTGGATTCCAATAAGTCGAGTTAGTAAAGTTATTTTGGCAGGTGATCCTTTTCAACTTCCTCCAACGGTCAAGTCTATTGAAGCTAAAAAGAAAGGACTTGGGATTACATTGTTAGAAAAATGTGTTGAGCAACTTCCCATCGTTAGTTTTTTAAATGTTCAATACCGAATGAATGAGAAAATTATGAGTTTTTCCAACTCACAATTCTATGATAATCAATTAGTTGCGGCTGAAGAAGTGAAAGATTGGGTTTTACCAAAGGGAGATATCCAACCCATAGTTTTTATTGATACAGCTGGTTCAGGATTTGAAGAAGAAGTCAATGAAGAGACCTTGAGTAAGTTTAATTCGGGAGAATATTTTATTCTTAGAGAGCATTTTTTACAATTTGTAGAAACCCTTTCAGAAAACGATTTAGAGATGCCTTCGGTTGGAATCATCACGCCTTACCGTGCTCAAATTAATCATATTAAAGATGAATTTTTGTCTGATGAGAAATGTACACCATATGAAGAATTTATTACCATAAATACGATTGATGGTTTTCAAGGGCAAGAACGAGATGTGATTTATATTTCATTGGTTCGGTCCAACGGAGATAATGAAATCGGATTTCTATCGGATTATCGTCGGATGAATGTCGCTATGACTCGTGCCCGTAAACAGCTTGTTGTAATCGGTGATAGTGGAACGATTGGGATTGATAATTTCTACGGAGATTTTATAAAATATGTGGAAGAGATAGGTGGATATCGATCGGCTTGGGAATTTATGAGTTAAAGAGGTAAAGACGGACGCTTCGCTAGACGGTCGTTCGCTTCGCTTTACTTGACGTACGTTCGCTGTGCTCACTCGACGGACGCTGCGCTTGACGGGTCGAATATCGTGTATTCAATATTATTCGGTCCGTCAAGCGCAGCGTCCGTCAAGTGAGCACAGCGAACGTACGTCAAGTAAAGCGAAGCGAACGACCGTCTAGCGAAGCGTCCGTCCCTAAGCTTCAACTGTAGTTTGTTGTTCAATAACTTTTGGAGATTCGACAGGGCAAGGGATCGTAAAGAAGAAGGTACAACCTTCACCATAAACAGATTCTACCCAAATGTCTCCACCGTGTTTGGCAACAATTTTTTTACAAGTTGCTAAACCAATACCTGTTCCTTCATATTCATCACGAGTATGTAATCGACGGAACATTTCAAAAACTTTTTTGAGGTTTTCTTCCGTAATTCCAATTCCATTATCTTTTACCGAGAAGGTAAATAATTCATTATCGTAGGTACAATCTACTTCTACAATAGGATCTCTTTCACCTTTAAATTTTATTGCATTGCTTACAAGATTCTGAAGCAATTGAGTCATGTGAGTTCGATTTGCTTTAACAGCAGGTAGATCTTTTGCCTTAAAAACAAGCTGAGCATTATTTTCTTGAAGACTTGCTCTAAGGTTGGCCTCCACAATAACCATGATATCTTCCATATCGACCCAGTCTCTAGTATCTCTTTGTGTTCCTACTCTTGAATAACTCAACAAATCAGTCAACATATTCTCCATTCTTCCAGCTGCATCTATGACATAGTGCATAAACTCTCTACCTGAATCATCATAAAGATGATCGTATCTTCTTTTTAGTAAAGTGGTATAAGAACTAATCATACGAAGAGGTTCCTTTAAATCATGTGAAGCAACATATGCAAATTGAGCAAGATCTTCATTAGAAGATTCTAGTAGTTTATTCTTACTATTAATCTCTTCATTTTTATCAGCAAGTAATAAGTTCTTTTCTTCTAGTAAAATATTAGATTGGAGTAACTGATCTTGAGTATGGGTAAGTTCAATATTTTGGATATTAATCTCTTCATTTTTTTCTTCTAATAAAGCATTAGTAGTTTTTTGATACTTTAATCGAGAATAAGTTACATAACAAACAATCATCAAAAAGATAGCAAGAATACTAGTGATATATTTTTGAAGTTTTTGAAGTTCTTTGTTAGTTTCAAAAAGTTCGTTTTCTTTTTTTAGTAATACAATTTCACTCTCTTTCTTTTCAATTTCATATCTATTTTTAGATTGCCCCATCTCTTCTGCAATTTTATCATTCATTACAGAGTCTTTTAAAGCAAGGTATTTGTCCATATAATCTAAAGCCAGTTCAGGTTGATTCGTTGCTCGATATAAATGAGAATAATCCATATAGATATTCATCATCCGAACCTTGCTATCAATTTCCTCTATGAGTTGTTCTGATCTATTAATGGTTTTTTGGGCTTTATCGTAAGCTCCAGTAGTAAGGTATAAACTTGTTAAATGACCTAATACTCCTGTTAAACCCCATACATCTTGAAGTTCTTCTTTTAATTGACAAGATTCTAAATATAATTTTTCTGATTCAGCATAAAGCTGATTAGCCAATTCAATGGAGTCATTCTCTATTGCCTGATCTGCCTTTCTTTTTTTGTCTACAGCCATATTTCCCAAGGAATAAGAAATCCCTTTTTTATAGTTGATCTTTTTTGCTAATTCATAGGATTGCTTGGTGTATTGAGCACTTTTTTTATAGTCTTTCATTCTATTATAAGCAACTCCAAGTGCCTCTAAACAGGCATAAATTTGTCTATCTCTTTTTAATTTATCACAAATGTCTTTGCATTTTAAATAATATTTTAGAGCTTCCTCATTTTGGTCTTGATAATAAAATAAGGTTCCTAAAGAATAATAAATTCTTGAAATCCCTAGAGAGTCTTGATTCTCTTCATAAATTTTAAGTGCTTTAACTTGGTAGTTAAAAGATTCATCAACTTTACCTAAGGTTTGGTATATTCCTCCAATTCGTGAATAAGAATCTGCTTTTACTGTATTTTTTATTTGCGTGGAGTCAATTTCAAGAACTGCGAAATAATTTTCTAAAGCTTTTGGGTTATTATTATTTAATCGAAAGGCTTGTCCTAATTTATATAGACTTTCACTAAGCAATTTATTATTCCCAACTTTCTTTGATAAGTCTACTGATTTTTGAAATGATTCAATTGCTTTATTGTATTCGTCGATATCATAATATTCATCACCTATCTCATGATATAATTCAATGGTTTTAATCTTATCATTTTTATTTAGACTTTCTTGTAGAATTACTGTTAGACTATCAACAATAGTTGATGCTTGGACAGTAGTACCCAATAAGAAGACAATAAATATGAATATTAATTTTAAATACATTTGGAATTAATCATTAGTTATTACAAAAAATAACTAAAATTAGATTTTTGAAATTATTGAAAATGTTCTAATAATTGGACATGCACAAAGCAGCCTCTTCAATCTGAAAAAGGGTTGATGTTTTAGAAATAATAATAAATAAGGAGTTGTTATATTACGTATATGACAACAATTATACCATTGAATAGGAGTTATTTTTATTTAAAAATATATATAAATTACACTTTTTTATATGGTATAATATTTGATTTTACGAAAATTATCAACAACAACAATTTTAAGTACTTATGTCCAAGTACTTAATAAATGATCACACAACTCATTTATTTTTTATCATTAAAAAAGTGACACACAACTATGAATCAGAAAAATCAAATCCAAGAGAAACTTCAATCCAACGTAATTTCAAATCAATAATTAAAAGCTTTAAAAGGTAAGAGAGGTAAAATTTTCAAAGGTGAATTTGGAATGACTAGAGGAGGGGACACAGGTGGACTTCCTGTAAGGCCTTCACCAACGACATCTTCTCCAAGTGTGACTACAACTAAACAGCCGACAGTAACCGCTGAAAAGTTTTCAAAGCTAAGCGTTCGTGGTTCGTCTTTTACCAATCATCTCTTCTTTTTCTCTTTCTTTCGGGTTCTTGTTGGGTAACCTTACCAATTCTAAAATTTCTAAAATTATAAGTAAAGTTGAGCATTAAAAATCTTGTAAGTGCTTGAGTTTGAATATCTTCTATATAAACCTCGGTGATATTTCGTTGAATGGAGTTATTTTGTTTTAAAATGTCAAAAGCAGAAATCGAAATTTCGCCTAACTTATTTTTAAATATTTTCTTTCCAATACTCGCATTCCATAACCAATAGTTTTGATTAAAATCATCCGATAATCCGTTATATAATTGATGGTTTAAACTTGTTCTGAAAACCAAATCTTTTCCAAAAATGATATTGAATTTTAATTTTGAAGTTTGAGTGATATAATCATTATTGGAGTTTGTGTTGATAGTGTTGACTGTTGAAGTAAATCCAGTTCTTGAAGAAATAGTAAAATCCACTTTTTCAGAAATATTACTACTTAAAACTAAGCCACCAGGATAAGAGCTATTTTTAGAAATGTTTGAACGATCATTAATTAGGCTCGGAGTATTGGAATAATCATAACCAAGATCAAAATTTAAGTTAGATTTTATTTTAACTAAAGGAATACCATAAGTGATGAAAGTACGAGCATCCCAATAACCCGACATGTTTATAGGTTGTGTAATTTGAGTACCGGAGTTAAAAGTAAGCCCATTAAATATTGGGTTATCAGTTGGTCTAGTATAAAGACTATTGGCGATATAATTTTGTTGAACACTTCCTCCAAGCAGAATAAAAAATACAGTTGATTTTTCAGTATTCGTTTTTTGATAACGTGCAAAAACTCGATGCGAAACGGATTGATCTAAATCTGCATTTCCTGTTGATAATTGCAAAGGATTGGAATTATCAATTACGGTTTGCAATTGTTGTACTTGGGGTGCAGTTGTATTGGAACGATAAAATAATCGGAAATTTTCTTGTCGAGACGGTCTATATCTAATCATTGCAAAAGGAACAAAGTTGACAAAATCTTTTGAGATAGTACCTGCTGGATTTGGAAAAGTTTCTTCCCCATTAAGTTGAGCAAATTCTATTCTTGCTCTTGTCATCAACATAAATTTACCCTTTCGCCAGTTATATCCAATGCCTCCCGGTAAATATAAAAGTTTGATGATCCTTTGACAAAATACTTGCGTAATGGTTTAAGAAAGAAAATATCCTTTGTCATGGTTAACTATTTTTCCACAAAAAAATCCTTTCCATCCTTTAATTTCAGGAGGAAAGGATTGAATAGATGAAATCTAACTACTTGAGTTAATTTTAGAATCTAATTATATTATTTTATGGACACTATCTCAGTCTGATAAATATCTCCCATATTAAAAGATGGATCTGGGAAAATTGGGACTAATGTATTTTCTCTAAATGCTGCACTAAAAGTTACCGTTTTTCCCTCTTCTTTAAATTGTTCATCCAGGTTATCTGGGAAGCCATATATATAATGAGTCTCATCATCAGGATGAACAGATTTAATTGCAAATTTCTCAAAGCAACTCATATAAAAAATCTCTCCCTCTGCTTCAACCATAGTAAATAAACAACCTTCTTCACATGGTACTTCAATAATTTGAATAGGCTCTAAATCCTCTTTTTGATTAGTACAACTCACTAGAAAGAAGAGCACGCCAACTATTAAAAAGTTTAACTTTATATTTTTCATAATTTTTTATTTTTGAAATTCAGAAAATAAGCTTGATTTGTTTTTATATATAGTTAGACTTAAACTGATGCGTAAAGGGTTGGGGTGTTGTTGGGTAAAAATAACGACTTGGTATTTTATTTGATTGTAAAAGTATGACCCACCATTTTTGTTGAGAATCCCCTCATATATTACATAACACATGAGAGAGATTTCCAAAACTTACATCATTTTTACCCTTTTTATTTTTTTCCAAAATTCTATTTTTTCCCAAGATTTAAATGGGAACTGGAAAGGTCGTTTTTATTTAGATGGCTCACAAAGGAATTGGTCATTTGAAATAGATTTAAAACAAGATCATTCCAAAATTGAAGGAATAGGAAAACAGATCGAACTTTCCAATAAAAATCAAACTCGAAATATTAATTCCACATTTTCTTTGGAAGGTTATTTCAATGGAGAAAAATTGGTTTATAATATGAAGGATGTTCTTTTTTTGAAATCACCTAATGGACAATGTTTGGCGAGATGTCAGTATCGTTTCAATGAAACTCATTCGAAATATCAATTTATTGGAGAGTGTAATCGCAATGGTGTTTTTTACAAAAATGAAAATTATTACCCTAATCATTTGGCCTGTAACACTCCTGCTACAACTAAAGTGATTTTTGAAAAAGCTAAAGATATCAATGGTAGAAAAACAGAGGTGGTAGAAGAAGTAGATATTAATCAATCTAAAGTTACCGTAAAAATTTGGGATAGCGATAAAGTTGATGGTGATGTTATTTCACTAAACCTCAATGGGTATTGGGTTTTAAAAAATTATAAGATTACTAATAAAGTAAAAACCATAATGTTCACATTAGCTGACGATTCCAATGACCTAATTTTATATGCTGAAAATTTAGGACGACTGCCTCCTAATACTGCGGCCATTTCAGTTTGGCAAGGAAAAGAAAAACTTAAAGAAATAGTATTGAATTCGGATATGAATAGGAGTGAAGGGATTCGAATTTTAAAATCAAAAGTTCAATCAAAAGTTCAATCAAAATCAAAATGACAATCAAAAGAGTGTGAAACAAATTGGGTGTCATTTTTTTTTTTTGAATATTGAACGCTGTCATTCCGAGCGAGGAACGAGTCGAGGAATAGATGGTACCACAATGTTTCCAATTTCGAGCGAGGCACGAGTCGAGAAATCTTAAAAAACAATTAAAGGATATAGTCTGGAAGCTAAAAGAGTATTATGAGAATAGAGGAAATCAAATACATCCAAGTGATGAATAAGATTTCTCGACTCGTGCCTCGCTCGAAATTGAAAACGTGGCGGAACTGCCTTTCCTCGACTCGTTCCTCGCTCGGAATGACAAACAACTCGACTTCGCTCGGAATGACAAGGGGTGTTCCCAAGGAAAATGTGTGAACTTTTGAATAAAATCTATGCCCCCAATTTGTTTCACACTCCAATCAAAATCAAAAAAATACTAAATGTAAATTCACTAAGTAGTTTTTGATTTTAATTGATTAACTCAGTTTTTGAAAAACAAATAATAAGTCACAACACCTTACTTGTGAAACTACTGAGATTATTTCAGGATTGAATTCAGGGATTTATCATATCGAGATTCGATATTTTAACGAGTTATGGGAACCGACAAGTGTTTGTGAAAGAGATTTAGCAGTACTTGGCAATAATAATTTAAATCAAAATGATCTTACAGATGAGGTTATGCTAGAGCCTGAAACAATACATTTACAAAATCAATTTTCTATTTATCCTAATCCAGCCAAAGATAATCTCTTTGTTAAATTTTTGGAGCAAGCGTAGCGTCCGTTAAACGTAGCGTCCGTTTTTTTCCTTATCTTCGCCCTATGTCGAATAGGATAAAAAATCAAAAGAGTATACTTGAAAAGTTGAAGATTGAACAACTTAATCCGATGCAGGAAGAAGCACATCTCGCCATTCAAGCAAGTTCAGAAGTAGTCTTACTTTCCCCAACGGGAACGGGTAAGACTTTGGCATTTTTATTACCCATCATTGCAGAATTGAATCCCAAAATTGCAGAAGTTCAAGTTTTAATTATTGTTCCTTCGAGAGAATTGGCGATTCAAATCGAACAAGTGGCAAGAGATATGGGGACAGGTTTAAAAATAAATTCAGTTTACGGAGGACAGTATTTTTCAAAAGATAGAATGCGGTTAGAACATCGACCTGCGATATTGATAGGTACGCCTGGAAGGGTAGCAGATCATTTGAGAAGAGAGACTTTTGATGGTGATCGTGTTGATACTTTGGTATTGGATGAGTTTGATAAATCATTGGAAATCGGATTTGAGGAAGATATGCAGGACATTATCAATGCCCTTCCCAATGTGCAAAAAAAGGTATTGACTTCCGCTACGGAAGAGATTTCTATTCCTCATTTTGTCGGTTTAGAAAATCCGATTGAGATCAATTATTTGGAAGAAGGAGTGACTCAATTAAAAATTAAAAGAATCGTTTCTCCCGAAAAAGATAAACTCGAAACTTTATTAAAAGCACTTTGTCATTTGGGAAATCAACCAGGAATTATCTTTTGTAATTTTAAAGATAGCATTCGACGGGTGAGTGATTTTTTGACAGAAAATAAAATTAGTCATGGTTGTTTTTATGGAGGGATGGAACAGAATGATAGAGAACGTGCTTTAATAAAATTTCGAAATGGGACGCATCAATTAATTATTGCAACCGACCTTGCCGCGAGAGGAATTGATGTTCCTGAAATAAAATTTATCATACATTATCACCTCCCTTTTCGTAGTCAAGAATTTACCCACAGAAATGGTCGAACGGCTCGTATGAATAATGATGGAACTGCATTTGTCTTGCATTGGGTGGAGGATGAGTTACCTGAATTTATTGATATTCCTGAGGTGGAAGAATTATTGCCCGCAGAGATTCCTGAGCCTGCTGAATGGAAGACGATTTTTATTTCGGGAGGCAGAAAGGATAAAATTTCCAAGGGAGATGTTGCTGGATTTTTTATTAAACAAGGGGATTTGGAAAAAGATGATTTAGGAATTATTGAGTTAAAAGAAGATTGTGCTTTTGCAGCGGTGAAGGCTGTTAAGGTGAAATCTTTGATTCCGAAATTAGATAATAAAAAAATTAAAAAACGAAAAGTGAGGGTAAGAGTGATTTAAAGGATTTACCACATATGGCACATTAGGAGGGACACATAAGGCACATAAGTTTTCGATCTATGTGTCTTATGTGTCCCTCCTAATGTGCCATATGTGGTAAGTTATAAAATTCAAAAATGCATAACAATAAAAATACATCTTCTAAAAATAAACTTCATCCTCGAAGTCAGCATCGAGCATCTTATAATTTCCAAAAACTAACGGCTGCTAATCCAGCCCTTTTTCCATTTATCCAAATTAATAAATATCAAAAAGAATCCATTGATTTTCATAATCCAGAGGCAGTCAAAATGTTGAATAAAGCATTGTTACTGACTTACTATGATTTAAAGTATTGGGATATTCCAGATGGATATTTATGTCCACCCGTTCCAGGTCGAGCGGATTATATTCATTATGCTGCTGATCTTTTAGGTGAGAAAAATAATGGTAAAATTCCAAAGGGAAATCTAGTTAAATGTTTAGATGTTGGAGTGGGGGCAAATTGTATATATCCGATTATTGGAAATAAAGAATATGGTTGGTCATTTGTAGGAAGTGATATTGATGAGGTGTCCATTACCTCTTGTAACAATATAATTTCAAAAAACGATTTTTCAAAAAATGATTTTAAAATCAGAAAACAAATTGATAAAAAAGTTGTTTTAAAAAATATAATTCAAGAAGGAGAATACTTTGATTTAATGATTTGTAATCCACCATTTTATAAATCAGCAGCAGAAGCAAATGCCAATACCGTTCGTAAATTAAAGAATTTAAAAAAAGAAAAATCGGCAACAGTTAGTTTGAATTTTGGAGGGAAAAGTAACGAATTATGGTGCGAAGGAGGAGAAGTGCAATTTGTAAAAAATATGATAAATGAAAGTTTGATTTTTGCAACTTCGTGTTTTTGGTTTACAACATTGATTTCGAAAGAAGCTCATTTGAAAAAAATAATTCAACACTTAGAAAGAGTAAAAGCAAAGGAAATAAAAATTGTCCCAATGCAGCAAGGCAATAAAGTGAGTCGAATAGTAGCATGGTCGTTTTTATCTCCAAAGCAGCAAAAAGTATGGGCAGAGATGAGATGGAAATAAGCAGATATATGGAAGCAGTCCAAATTTATTAATAACCAAGTCTTTTCGTATTTTTACATAAAAAGGAGAAAATGCAATATAAAAAACATATTCGTTTCGATTGGGCGATAAAACGATTATTAAGACAGAAAGCAAATTTTGTAATTTTAGAAGGCTTTTTAAGTGAATTACTTAAAGAGGATATCCAAATCGTCGAAATCATTGAATGTGAGAGTAATCAAGAAACGGAAGAAGATAAATATAATCGAGTTGATGTTTTAGTCAAGGATAAGAATGGAGATTTAATTATAATCGAAATTCAGAACTCTTATGCACTTGATTATTTTTTGAGAATCCTATACGGAATCTCAAAAGCAATAATTGAGCACATAAAGCAGGGAGACACCTACTCCAAAGTCAAAAAAGTAATTTCTGTTAACATCGTTTATTTTGAATTGGGGCAAGGTGATGATTACATTTATCGAGGAACTACAAATTTTAAGGGAATTCATGATAATCAACTCCTCCAACTGACAGCAGCTCAAAGAAAACTTTTCAAAAAAGAAAAAATCGAAGAAGTTTACCCTGAAATATATTTAATCAAAGTCAATAAATTTGATGATAATGCGAAAAATACTCTGGATGAATGGATTTATTTTTTGAAGAACAGCGAAATCAAAAAAGAATTTTCTGCCAAAGGAATTAAAGAAGCAGATGAAGTTTTGAAACGGGCAAATATGTCTGACGGTGAACGAAGGGAGTATCAAAGATTTGTTGAAGTCCTTTCTGACAGAGCAAGTATTGCTGAAACTATTGAGTTTGAATCGAATTTGAAAGCCGAAGAAAAAGCCATCAAAATGGTCGAAGAAAAAGTAAAAGGAGTTGTAATTCACTTGCTCAAACTTGGTACTATGACAAATGAACAAATTTCAGAAATAGCTCAAGTTTCTGTTCAATTTGTCAAGAAAGTGGAAATAGAAATCAAATAAAAGAAAATTTGATTTTCGCAACTTTGTAAAGTAAACTAAATAGCGATAAATATGAGTGAACAAAAAGAAAAATATATTAATCCTTTAACAGATTTTGGGTTCAAAAAACTTTTTGGAACGGAACCCAATAAAGTGCTTTTAATTGACTTCCTTAACCAGATACTTCCTGACCGAAAAATAAAAGACTTAACCTATTCATCGGGCGAAAAACAGGGATTAACGGAATTGGATAGAAAAGCAATTTTTGACTTATATTGTATTGGCGATAAGGGAGAGCGATTTATTGTCGAAATGCAAAAAGCCAAACAAAATTATTTCAAAGACAGGAGCGTTTTTTACGCTTCTTTTCCAATTCAAGAACAAGGGAAAAAGAACAAATGGGATTATAAATTAGAACCTGTTTACTCTGTTGGGATTTTGGATTTCATTTTTGATGATCATAAAGATGAAAAAGAGCTTTTACACATTGTGGAGTTAAAAAATCAAAGATGTGAGGTGTTTTATGACAAATTGAAATTCGTTTATCTGGAACTTCCCAAATTTAAAAAGAAAGAAGAAGAGTTGGAAACACACTTTGACAAATGGATGTACGTTTTTACTCATCTTTCTCAATTACAAGGTCGCCCGAAAAAATTACAAGAAAGAGTTTTTACCAAACTATTTGAGGCTGCCGAAATTGCAAAATTCACCCCAAAAGAAAGAGAAGCTTACGAAGAAAGTTTGAAATATTACCGAGACATAAAAAATGTTGTAGATACTTCAAGAGAAGAAGGGCTAAAAGAGGGAATGGAAAAGGGAATGGAAAAGGGAATGGAAAAAAGAAACATTGAAATAGCAAAAGAACTTAAAAAGAATAGTGTTCCAATAGAAATAATAGTTCAATCAACAGGGCTTTCAAAAGAAGAAATCGAAAATTTATAAAAAGAGAAAAACCAGCATGAAAATGCATAAATCGGCAAAACTCCCATACGGTCTTTACTACGTTTGTGCGAGGCTGTTAACTTTGTGACTAAGTTTTCAAGTATCCACAATTTGTATTATTTAGGAAGAAATCAACCCAACCTTTTACCCCTCAAAAAAGGTCTATCCTTATAAATCAATTACTTGTAGGTTTATGAAAAAAATCATAAAAATTCTCCTTCTATTTATATTTCCATTTTCCTTATTTGGTCAAGCCATTTACGATGGCCATATTCAAGATGTCGTTAATCGAGGCTCCGTTTCAGGAGCTACGATTCAGTTACTCCACTCCAATATCCAAACGACAAGTAACTCCTTTGGTGATTTTATTTTAAAAAATACAGAACAGGATAGTCTGATTACATCTACCAATAGTTACCGATTTTATAATAATGCGATGATTTGGGAAGGGGATTTTGAGATAGGTATTGAGGTGTTTTCGATAGATGGACGGCTAGTAATTCGGGAGGACAATATTGGAAATCGAGGAAGTTATCTTTTTCCAAATTTACCATTTGGGATATACTTATTACGAGTGAGCACCAAAGATGAAATACAAAGTTTTAAAGCATTTTCAGATGGCGAAATAACAAAGATTGCAGATCAAGATGCGGTATGGCATCGTTCTTCCGTTCCTGCTCGACAAGATACTTTACTTGTAACCAAAGAAGGATACTTTTCAAGAGAAATTGCATTAACAGGCAGAGATACCTTATTGAAAATCAATCTTTTAAAAAAGGAAATTGATGAGTTACATTATTTTAATGAATTGATTGATCCGCTTGCTTTTGATTTGATTAGCACCACGCCTTCTAGAACCAATGATGGACAAGTAGATGCGGTGAAAATTATTTATAATACAGACGATGAGTTGATGTATTATATGAATACCAAACGGTACAAATTACATTTTACTTTTGCAGAAGCGCAACTTGGATTTAATCAAGGGAATAACATTTTTAATCTGACGCAATACCGCGAAAATGATGAACGCTATATGTATCCAGCTAATCTAAATTATTATAAAGATTTAGATAAATACATTTTACATTTCGTTTCTGTAAATGAGATGCCATGTGAAAAAATTAAAGAGTTGTACGATGAAATTATCGCCACTTCCTACCTAGAAGGCAAACTTTTTTTGCTAACCAATCGTCCTGAATTTAACCTCTGCGATGTTCCAAGTATCTCCACAGAGGAATTATATGCAGGACAAAATTATCAAGCTTTAAATCTAACCGAGAATTATGGTTACCTTAAAAAAGTAGAAATAGGAGATTTGGAAAATGCTTATTTGGGGCGGCATGATATTGTTTTGTTAAATGGAATACCCAATGATGTTTCCGTCGTGGCAGGAATTATAACAACAGAATTCCAAACTCCATTAAGTCATATCAATGTGTTAAGCCATAATCGAAATACGCCAAATATGGCATTGCGAGATGGTTGGGAAAATGAACAGGTTCAACCTTTTGTTGGAGAACTAGTGTACTTAAAAGTGCGATCCGATTCTTTTGAAATGAGATTGGCAACACTTGATGAGGCAACTGCTTTTTGGGAACAGAATGAACCTCAAGGCATTATTGAATTGTCCAAAGATACAACGGTTCAAGGTTTGGTGAATCTTCAATCTGCCGATTATAATTACCTCGATGTGATAGGAGGAAAAGCAACTAACTTTGCTGAAATTCTCAATGTTTCCGTCGATGGTAATATAATTCCAACTCCTGAATCGTCTTTTGCCATTCCGTTTTATTATTATGAAAAACACCTCAAAGATGCAGGACTAGATCTTGTAATAAAAGATATGTTGGAAGATCCAACCTTCATTAATTCTCCTGCCATTCGAAAAGCAAGATTGGAACAATTGCAAGATCAAATTAAAGATTTTCCCTTGGATGAAGGATTGGTGGATTTAGTCCGAACTCAAATAAATGATTTCCAACAATTCTCTGCATTTCGATTTCGGTCTTCTACAAATGCAGAAGATTTAGAATCTTTTTCAGGGGCAGGATTGTATAGTTCTTATTCTGCAAAAAAAGATCACCCTACCAAAACGATTGATCGAGCCATCAAAAAGGTTTGGGCAAGCCTTTGGAACTGGCGAGCATTTGAAGAAAGAAGTTATTATAACATTGTTCACACGTCTTGTGCAATGGGAATTTTAGTACACCGATCTTTTCCTAATGAAGATGCGAATGGGGTCGTGGTTACTAAAAATTTATACAACTCAAATCCAGGGTTCATTATCAATGTTCAATACAAAGAACATAGTATTGTTTTCCCTGAACCTGGCGTGCTAAATGACCAATTGATTCTTTTCACTTGGTCGATTGTTCCTGGGCAAAATTTTATGCCTGAGTATTTGACCTTTTCAAATATCCCTGAACTCAATGGGGAAACTGTTATGACGGATGAGGAACTAATGGAACTTGGAGCTTACTGTATGGCGTTGAAAAAATATTTTTATCAAAACGTTCCTCATGATTGTGATTGTACGGAACAAGATTTTGGATTAGATATTGAATTTAAATTGGACTCGACGGTCAGCCATCGAAAGATTTATATTAAGCAGGCTAGGTTTTATAAATAACGTTAGACGTACGGTCGCTTTGCTTCCTTGTCGTTGGACGTACGCTTCGCTTGTCGTATCAAAAAATATTGAGATTCTAAATTATTCGAAACGACAAGCGAAGCGTACGTCCAACGACAAGGAAGCAAAGCGACCGTACGTCTAACGTCTTTAAAGTTCTCTCATCACCGATTCCGGATTATCCAAAATCATTTTTGTCAATTGAAAATGTTCCGTTTCACGATAATCGACTTTTGAAATATTACCATCTTGAAAATAAAAAACTTCAGAATCGGGTAAAGACATAATAATAGGAGAATGAGTTGCGATGATAAAATGCGATCCCGTCTGTTTGACTTTTTCTATAATTAAAGCAAGTAAACTTAACTGTCGAGTAGGAGAGAGGGCAGCTTCGGGTTCATCAATTAAGTACAATCCTTTTCCTGTAATTCTTGAAGTGAAAAATTTCATAAAACCTTCGCCATGCGACATCGCTTCTAAGTCATGAGAATATCTATTGATAAAATTTTGTTTTTCTCCCTTGGCAGGGCCTAGCATCAATTTAAGATCACCACCTTTGAAACCTGCTTTTATTTCTTCGATTTCTTTGTCAAGTGCTCTGATTTGGTTTTTAATATTTCTCGAAAAACCAATGAAGTCTTCTGCTCGTACAAAAAATCCATGATGTGTTTTTTCTTTAAAACGAATGTAAAGATAGTTGGCGAGTTCATTTGCAGCAGCTAATGATTCATCATCTTCCAATCGAAAACTTCCGGCCAACGGTACTTCAGTATAAGCTGCAATTGCTTCTAGGATAGTAGATTTTCCACTACCATTTTCCCCTACAAAAAAACTAACGTTCTTTTCGAATTCTAATTCTTCTAAATTTTTTATGATGGGTAAGGTCCACGGGAATTTTTCCGTTTCTTCTTCGGGGTAGTTTCTGAATCTTAAATTTGAGATTATCATTTCTTGTATTTTGAAATGCGAAAGTATGATTTTATAATTTTTCTAAGTGTATTTTTCTTTTCCTAAACTTCAAAATTCGTTTACTCAAATAAGTAACTAAAATACTAAAAGGGATGCCGAAGAATAATAAGCATAAACCAGTAATTCTGAAAAAACGTAAAAAAGTCATATCTTCTTCAATGGTATGTTCCATTAATTCTACTGTTTCTAAAGTCGCTAGAGGATCGTTCCCGAAAAAGTCACTAGCATTAGTTTCATCTGCTTTTTTAGCTTCTAAGTAAATAGAATTTAAGTCTTCTGATAAAGCATGTGAAAAAGTGTATCGATAAAGAAAAGATATTATTAATCCTATCGCTAAAGTCAAAAATGCAATTTTAAAAAATGTACCACCATCTTCAATCGTATCACTACTTTTTGAAATGGCTAAAAACATAAAAATGGAGTAAATCAATATTTCCAATATCATTGTTTTTCCAAATATAGAATACATGTAAATTGGATGAACAAAATAATAAAAGATATTACTCAATATAAGTACCCCTCCAAGAAAAAACCCATATTTTATTCCTTGCTTCATAGTTAAAAATCTTTATAAATGTAAAAAGGGATATTGATATGAGTGGTGTCAATCATTATCGTATCTCTACTAAATCTACGTCTGTGGGAATATACCTTTCTTTCTATTTCCATAAGATGTTCTCCATCTTCCATGTTTTTTATAGGAAAAAAACACAACAATCCTCTTTCGCCTAAATTAGGATGAATATAAAATTTACAACTTAAACTATCATTATAAGGGATGTCGTCAATTTTTACTTCATGGAGTTCAAGCATTGCATCTCTAATGTTATAAATTTTTTCGCTCTTTGCTTTTTTAATTTTTTTATTCCAAACTTTACGAATTCTGTTTTTTTGTTTCTGCCAATAAACAGTATCTAACACTATTTCTTCATTCAACATTTTTGTTCCAAGTATGGGTTGGTCTAATAATCCTTTTCTGATTTTTTTGATAACAGCTACTTTTTCTAAAATATGAATTCGTAAAATAGAATCCTGATTTTCTTTTAATTTATTTTGTACTAAATCTTTTTCCTTGGTGTCTTTAATTTCATGAAGAAAACCATTTTTATCATAAGATGAAATTCCTTTTTTATTTTCAAAATAATTTTCATCTCGATGATACATTCTTAAAAAAACTTCAGCATAATTTTTTGTAAAAATCTTACTAGGAAGACTAGCATTTTTTATAGCATATTTTGAACCAAACATATTCTGTTTTAAATCCTCTCTTTCGTCATCATAGTATTGAGGGGAAAAACTTAAAATAGAAGTTTCCTTGGTATCATGAGAATAAGCTATATTTCTAAATGGAAAATATGGAGTTGGATTAAATATTATTCCTGAAAACATTAGGATGCTTAAAAAATAAGGGATTGAAAAAAGGAAAAATTTTCGGGCGAATTTATCATCTAAAAAATTATATAAAACTGGGCGATATAAAAACGAAAGTGTAATCAAACTAAAAAAACGATATACCCAAAAGTAAACCACAGAAATAGTCTTATCTCGTACTTTTTTAATAGCGCCTAAGAATATAAAATCAAAAAAGACAACGATACTTCCAATCATTAAACTTACCACAGTTATTATTTCAACAATGTCGGGAGCATCTAGATAATTTAATCCTGTTACCATTAAAACCCAGAATCCAATATAGGAAGCAAAAGAAATCAATAAGAAAATGAGGAAAAAAGTATAGGCAAATAATATACTGGAAAAGCGTTCTAACTTTTCAATATAGTCATCAAAAGCACCAACCTTATTTTTTAAAAAATGATCAAACTTAGGAGCATAATTTAAACTTTCAAAGTCAATATCTTCAGAAACATATCTTAAACCAATGACTCCTATCCAAAGACCTCTTGAGAAAACATGAACAATGAGGTTGATAAATAATATAATCCAAGCGGCACTCATCCCTATTCCTAATACTGGCATAACTCCAGCAACTAAGATTGAGGACTCACTATAAATAAGACTAAAATTTCGAAGAGACCCAACAACTGATTTTAATTCCCAAACGGCAAAAATAGCAACCCCTGAAATAATTAATTCCAGTTGCCAACTTTCCATTTGTAATTGATCTAGCAAACTCTTAAAATCTTTGTGGCTAGAACGTTTGTTCTCGTTAGTTTTGCTCATTTGTTTTTATATGCATTTATATTGTTTTACCTCTATTCTAAGGTAACAATAAAATTACATTTATCAAAAAAATTGTAAAAGGTGGATATGTAGTAAACTATTCTGAATCGATTAACTTCAATGCAGGTTCAGTACCTCCAGAAGTAGTGGGTTGTTCAGAAAGTTTTGTTATTTCGAGCAAAGCCCTATCCATATTCCCTAAAATAAAAAAAAGTCCCATCTTCAATTAAGAAAATGGGACTTGTAATTTAGTACCGGCGGAGGGAATCGAACCCTCACTCCCTTGCAGGAACTGGATTTTGAATCCAGCGCGTCTACCAATTCCGCCACACCGGCTTGTTAATGAAGAATGAAAAATTAATAATGAAGGAATTGGTAATTTCAATATTAACTGTGAATAATCATTCTTAAAAGTGCTTTCTTCTAAAGCGACGCAAATTTATTTAAATTTTCCTGAATTCGCAACAAATATCGCTTTTTCAAGAAATAATTTTTTATCTCAGAAAGTTCCTTTTGATTAGAATTTTCATCATTAAATTTTTCCAAATGAGGTTGAACGATTTTTAATAAGTCAGATTCTAAAGATTTTAAATCCTCTTTGACTTGGTTGAATTTATCCACATCAAAATCAAATTCCAACTCCATTAAATTTTCATTGATATCCATCATCTCCATCAGGAAGTCCTGTGGAATTTGATTTTTTCCTTCCTCTGCTAAAGCACCTTTGATTTCAAGAATGTATTTCATTCTTTTATCAAAATCAGAAAGTGTTTTGTACGCCTCATTATTTAATGTGGACATCTCCAAAACTTCCATTTGCTTCTCTTCCGATTCTAAAGTATAAAAATCAGGATGGTACTTTTTACTATTTTGGTAAAAAGTCTTTTTCACTCCTGCTTCATCTAACAAGAAGCTTACGGGTATATTGAAAAAATCGAAATAGTTCATTTGCAATTGAACCACAAAAAATACAAAAGATGGACAAAAGAATCACAATACTATGTGAAAAAGCTTTTGTCCATCTTTTGTATCTTTTGTGGTTAAGAATTTATTTGTTATCTAAAAAAGTTATTCCAAATATCCAATCCTAAAACAAAAACCATCAAACAAACCAGCAAAAGAAAACCAGCAATCGTAGCATACTCCATGACTTTATCGCTTGGCTTCCGACCACTAATCACCTCGTATAACAAAAACATTACATGACCACCATCTAATGCAGGAATGGGTAATAAATTTAGAAATGCTAAAAGCAATGAAAGTAAACCCGTCAAGGACCAGAAACGATGCCAATCCCAAATCGTTCCATATTGTTTAGCAATAGTAAATACACTTCCTAAATTATCTTTTGCGCTAAGTCCACCAGTTACAATTTGACCAATTGCTTTGATTTGTTCAGTAAGTGAATTGATTCCTTTTGAGATCCCCGCAGGAATGGATTCAGCAAAACTATAGTGGGTAGTATCGATATCGAAAAAATGATCATAACCATATGGCGCAACTCCAATCCTTCCCGAAGTATCGGTATGGATATCAATAACCATAGTATCTTTTTTACTTCTGATTACAGTCACCTTTATATCTTTATCTTTCTGGTTTTTAGCAAGCTCTCGAAAATCTTTAAAGAAAGGTGTTGGCGTATTATTAAATGCAATAATTTTATCTTCTAATTTTAGTCCAGCTTTTTCAGCAGGAGCTCCTTTTGAAAAAGCACCAGCAATAAAAGGGGTTCGAGGATAAATCAAATTCTTTCTTTGATTTTCTCTACTCGTAACTATTCCTTTCACTTCTTTTGGAACATCAAAGGTTTCAACAGCACCACCACGCTCAACAGTTATGGTTGGGTTATCTTCAAAAATTACATTCTTAATTAATTGAGTAGGCTCAAATTTATCAAATGGCTCTCCGCCAACTTTTAAAATTTTATCTCCTTCTTGAAGTCCAAATTTTTCACCTAGTTCAGAAGTAGAGATTCCGTAGATTGCATTTTTAGCAGGTAAAAAGGTTTCTCCCCAAGTGAACAGTATTCCAATAAAAATTAATAATCCTAAAACAAAATTCACCGTAACTCCTCCCAACATAATAATCAATCGTTGCCAAGCTGGTTTACTTCTAAATTCCCATGGCTGTGGTTCTTGCGCCAATGCTTCCGTATCAAAACTCTCATCAATCATTCCTGAAATCTTTACATAACCACCAAATGGCAACCATCCAATTCCATATTCCGTCTCCCCATGTTTGAATTTAAATAACTCAAACCAAGGGTCAAAAAAGAGGTAAAATTTTTCTACTCTAGTTCCAAACCACTTCGCAGGTAAGAAGTGTCCGCCCTCGTGAAGTACAATTAAAATGGACAAACTCAAAATTAGTTGCCCCACCAT
>Ga0114957_1001943_pt1 | contig 20960 bp, 13 predicted proteins | sample BantaG_FD_87175 | JGI IMG/M metagenome (GOLD analysis project Ga0114957, IMG submission 87175) | Marine algal microbial communities from Bantry Bay, Ireland - BantryBay_4 metaG | ecosystem: Host-associated > Algae > Red algae > Unclassified | place: Bantry Bay, Ireland | collected 2014-11-21 | reverse complement strand
TTTTGATTTTGGAAATTCAGTGATGCCTGTGCGACAACTTGTTGGCGTGCCTGAGCATCAGTGGATTGAGAAAATGAAAAATATCGCCAAAAGAAACATTTTTGGTTTTGTGAGTTTTCGGAGTGGGCTCAGCTTTTACCTTTTAATTTATAACTAAAGTAATAGTGGTACACAATCACACATAGACTTATCAACAGTCCAAAAAACTCGCGCGTATATTCTATGTAAGGAGTCGAAGCTTTCATCTCGTCTGCGATGCTAGGCATACCCTGCTGAATCCAAGCTATAATATATGGAGTATAGCTCAGCGTATAAAACAGAAATAAGGTGAGTAAAAATAACAGAATCCTCCGATCAATCTTTTTAAATATCGCGTAGCCCGATACCCCAGCGACCAACAAATAAACGATTACCCACGTCAGTGCATCAGGATCGTTGAGCTGCCAATATGCGAACAGCAAAAAAATCAGTGCCAGTATTCCATTTAATATTTTCAAAATTGTAGTCTATAATTTAAGATAGGCAATAAGCCCAATTGATTTCTGCGCACGACATCTCCAATAAAAGTATCGTAATAGGCGAAGGATTCATTTTCTCTATTGAGTAGATTTTGGATATCCAACGAAATCGTACTGGTAAATTTTTTATGTTCCACTTTTCGATAAATGCTCAGATCCACACGTAGATAATCGCTTTGCTGATCTGCAAAGAGTTGTGTCTCATCGAACACCGTCGCACCTATTTCCTCTGATGCCGTTACATCTATTGGAGTCTCCCTAAACCCACCAAGCACATTGAATCGTGCATGTACCCCATGTACTTTGGTCGATGTTTTTATCCACTCTTTGCCCAAAACCGTATTGAATATATAGCGACCATCGTAGCGCGTACTTTGCCATTCTCCTTCCTGTTCGTATTCAGATTTATAGAGCGTTCCATTGAGCCACATAGTTAGCCCCTTTTCCGCGTCATTAAATCGAATGCTGGATTCTAAGCCATAGTTACGACCCGCATATAGATTAGTCTCAGGAAGTGCTGTATTTAAATCCAATGGCATATCGTAAAGTTCTTGATAATAGCCCTCTAGCCGCCAAGTAAATTTTGATTGCTGCAAAACGTAGGCGATGCTATTCTGCCAACTTTTGATATTGTCTTTGGTCAGCAGATCTTTATTCAGATTGTGGTATGTCCTTGGATCACGAGACTGGCTATATAGGCCACTCGACACTTGAACACGCTGTGCCTTAGCAAATCGCTTAGTCAAACTCACTCTGGGTTCGAATAATAATTCGGCATTATTGACGGGCGTGTTCTGCACTCCAATATTTAGACCAGCGTGCAGATTCAAAGTTTTGGTCAAGTTCAGATCAACTTCCGAAAAAGCACCTACTCTGCTGAGATTATCTTCTGTTTCGGGAAGGGGGATAGAAAACTCTCCTTGCGAACTGATTTTATATTGCTGATAATTAAAGTACAGACCATTCGTCCAAGATCCTTTTTTGAGATGCCGTGCTATAGATGCTTTGGTACTCCACATCGTAGACTGATCTTGATCGTCGGATAATAGGAGCGATGGACTACCGATACTCGTGCTATTGCGCAGCGCATTAGTCGCACTGACTACGGAGGTGATGTTAAGTCGATCTCCACTGCCAACGTACGTATCAAAGTTGACGCCGACGATACCCGTGTCTCCACTAAAATCTATATTGTTCGTATCCTTTTCTTCTTCTCGGTCTTCGTCATTTTCGGGCGCAGTAAAAACATTATTACTCAATCCGCCAACACCAAATACTTTCAGCACTCCCTTTTTGACAGGGAACGAAAAGTTGAATGCCAGATCCTGAAAGTCGATTTCTTCTCCTCCAAAGTCCAAACCCAGTTGCGACAATAGTCCGACCGTAGAGAATCGATAGTTAAATAAATAACTCCCTTTATTCGCATCCTTTTTTATCGGCCCCTCACTACTAGCTTCCAATCCAATCAAGCCCACTTGCACGAAATGCTTCCGCTCATTTTGATCTCCATTCCGCATACTCATCGCCATGATACCAGATATTGCATTCTGAAAAGTACTTGGATAGATAGATTTATAAAAATAACTTTTGGATAATAGTTGAGCGCTCAACACATTCACGCCGCCCGCATTTTGACTTGGTCGATCGCTGAAGGTTCCTGCATTACTGGTGTGATTGGGATTGAGTATTTCGACACCTTCGAGATACCATTTGAAGTGTGATGGACTATTGCCTCGGATAGAGATACCGTTCGCCTGATCATTATTATTCGCCACACCCGCAAAACTTTGCGCCAAACGAGCCGGATCAAAAAATGTCGCTGGTAATTTTCTGACATCTTCTATCGTGATGGCTTGCGCCAAGTTGGGTAAAAATTCTTGTTCGTTGTAACGGCCTATGGTCACATCTACGGGACTGATAGCTATGTCCTCCAATTCCATATTTACATATAATGTCATTGCCCCTGATAGTCCATGACGAAAATCTAGTGGCAAACTTACATCTTTATATCCTAGATGACTTATCAGTAATCGACACGTATCCCCTTGCATAAATGTTAATCGCACGACACCTTCTTGATCCACCACCCATCTTGACGGACTTTGTTCTGCGGTTGTACTCACTGTAACGACCGCCCCTGCAAGGACTACATTATACTCATCTACAACTTCTATTTTATAAGGAATATCTTGAGCACATAAGATTTGCATCGAAAAAAAACATACTACTAACAAGTATTTATGCATACCTCAAAAATAAGGAAAATTATATGTGCTCGTACTTAGTAATCTATTTATTAATATTTGTTTGGGTATTCCTGCCATCCCAGCAAAAAAGCTGGTACGGCAGTCGGGCTATGCATGACTCCGCGTTCGCTGCGGCCCACAGCCAGAAGGAGGCTGCGGTCTGCTCCCCCGAAAGTGTTCGGGATCGCATCATTTCTATCCCTAATACGGCTGGCGCACTTGGCAAATTTTTATTTCTAGTTCTTAAAAATCTATCTTAAAAAAAATTCAACTCTTATAGTTGGCATATTCACATTAGGCGCTTCGAATTTACTTGCTGTTTAACAGTATCTCGTAATTTTTTTCGCAAACCGGCCTGTTCCATTGCTAGCTCTTGTTTAAGAGAACTTACACTATTGCAAAAGTGAGTTTCAAGAGGTCAATTATATCTCAACTTGGAGATAAGAATTTTAAAATATAGTTTTTATTTCTATATATTTTACCTTAATGCTGATAGTATTACTTATTTTTTGTATATTTGGATAGAGTCGGAAACCAACATCATCATATACCCCCTTCTCTCTCAATCGAGATTTTTTAACATTTAAAACTATATTATGTCTAAATTTAATTTTGCTAAAATTTTGTTTTTTTTATTACGCTAGTTTTATGCCTATCCTCTTGCGAAAAAAGTGATCTGAATACTTCTACCACAGATGATATTGTCAAATCGGTTGACACAAGAAATAATGATCTACCAAGACCTCCGGGAAGTAATGATACTAGAATTGTTCCAAGCCAGTGTGCTGCTTACTCCCCAATTGAAGACTGTGATACTGAATTTTTAGATGAATACAATCGTTGTATAAGTAGAGCTCAATGGAAGTTTATAAATACTTATTTATTAGATTCTGACTGTGATGCTTGGATAGCTAATCTTCAGGATTATTACACAAATCCAGAATACCACGTTGCTGTTCCTGTAGGTAGTGAAACTCAAACAGTGCAAGGGGGCTATCATAATTTTGGGGGGATCACGATTTATTTTAATGAATCTACATGTCTTATTGAATTGTTGTTAAGCTTTGACGAAGATTGTTTCGACGAATACATGGATAACTGTGATTAATTCGTAATAATATGCGTGTTAATACATTTGTGTATTAACATGCATATTTAATTGATGATTCAATTATGAAATTCAAATACTATTTAGTCACTAAACTTTTATTTTTTACTGTCTTGCATGCAAGCAATTGCCAGTTTACTCATTCATTTTCTGGAAGTAAAAGATTGTCCCTTAAAATCAGTAGTTCAAATGAAATATATCATTCAACTAGAAATTATGCAGATGATGTTCTCTCAATCTCAAAATTTCAGCTAAATGGGGAGAAAAGTTGGTCTAAAGAAATTATACCTATCAACGATGGAAAAGTTATTGTCCAACCGACCTATTATTATAATGGTCTCATCTTAAAAAATAGTGAACTAGTTTTACCAAACGTATATATTGAAGGTGAAAATAGAATAGGCATCACAAAAATTAAGCGCAACGGGAACATAGGCTGGTCAAAATTAATTGCACTAGGGGGTTACACACCTCTTCTGAATTTGGCAAAATTTAAACACCCTAAGGCAATAAATTTTACTGAATCTGAAAGTATTGTACTAAATTACTTGTCTAGTGGAGCAGATCTAAAAAGGCACTACCTTTTTACTAGGTTTGATGAGAGTGGTAATATTCTAAAGCATCTCACCTTTAAAGACAATTCTATATGGCCACAAATAAATTCTGTAACCAAGTTAACCGAAAATAAATTAGCTTTGATTCGCTCAACTTGGTGGGATCCTGATGATATTGAAATCGTTTCTGGAAGTTTGATACAAATGGTTGATCTGGATATTAACCCTATTAATAGTTTTTCAATAAATGCTAAAGTTGATAAGATAATTTCTGTTGATAGTAAATATTATTTAATTGCACAGTTTTACAACTCAGATCCAACCAATCGGCCAAATAGTTTTGTTTTTATTTGTCTTAATAAAAACTTTGAAGTTGTCTAGTCAAAAGACTACATAGGACTAAGTCATCAAGCCACATTTTATCAAACAGAGAAAGGCTTCATTATAAACAATTACAATGGGGAAAATGCTGACCATTTTACTAGAGTTGATTTTAATGGCAATGTCCTATCTTCAAAATTAATCCCAACCTCAGGCTTGACTTGGCAAATGGATATTTCTTCCACGCACTTAGTACACGAAGCGTCTCAGTTTGTGGACAATTTTAATAGCTTCAGATATATTACTTATACTTCATTAGATTTAGAAAGTGAAATATGCTTTCGTCCAAATGTTTGTATCGAGGCTCGTGATTATGAAGTAGTGATAAGGGAAGAAGATGATGCCTCCCTTTTCTTAGAAGAGGTTCAAGCGGATATTGAAGTAATAGATATAAATATCGAGACTAGGGATGTGGTCATTGACTACCTGCCATTTTGCAACGAAGATTTCAATGGTGTGCCTGTACCTGTTTTCGAAATACCTGAAACCATCTGTATTGGCTCTCCTATAAGCATCAGCAATATACAAAATGAGGAAGCCCAAGAAGTATTTTGGACCATGCCCGGAAGTACTATCGAAGAAAGTATACTAAGTACACCTCTACCTTTCTCTTATACTGAGCCAGGAACCTATACGATTACACAATCGTTAAACTATTTTGGATGCACTAATGAATATACTAAAACCATTGTAGTTATCGGGCCGATTGAAATTGATCTTGACCAAAATATTATACTCTGTGATGAAGAACCTTATTTGATCAACATACAGCATGATGAAGCCATAGCATATAACTGGGACGATGGCAGTAGTCAGGCAAGTTTATTGGCTAGTACCCCGGATTTATATGGTGTAGAAGTTGAAGACAAATATTGTATTCAAAATCTTGTCTATGATCTTTCCTACTTCGATTATTCTCTTATAACGCTTCCATTCACTAGCGACACTGTCATATGCGAGCAACTGCCATTAACTCTTGGTGAAGGACTAGATCAAAACACTATGGCAATTTGGAGTGATGGAGAAACCATTATTCCGAGGTTAGTTACAGAGTCGAATTTTTATGAATTAACCACTTCGCTCAGCGGTTGTAGCACGACGAATACCATTCAAGTGACTGCCGAGGACTGCTCTACTCAGATATATATTCCAAACTCTTTCTCTCCTAATAGAGATGGTATCAATGATACTTTTTATCCATTTGGGGATTTCTTTGAGATTAGTTTTTTTGAGATTTATGACCGATGGGGTAATATTGTTCATAGCAAAAATACTCCATGGAATGGAAATTTCAGAAGCGGACCTGCCTCCACAGGAATTTATATTTATAATTTGAAGATCAGAAATAAAAAACTAGATACAATTGAAGTTTATTCTGGTGACTTTTCTATTATTCGATAAAAAAGGGCTTTTCGAAGTATTTCTACTAATGTTCAGCACTTCTGCTATTTCGCTATGGCTGTATCCATCGATCGCGTAGAGATTAAAAACGGTGCGATAGCCACGTGGCATTTGCTGCAAGATCATATTTATCTTGTGCAGATCAAGATGGGAATCCATCATCTCCACTAGGTTTTCTTCGATCTCCTCTTCCTGAAATTGCAAGCGTTTCACTTTTTTCAATGCGCGTAAACTTTCATTCACGCCAATAGTGTTCAACCATTTTCTCAAACTGCCTTCTCCACGATATTCAAAATGGTCAATATTTTTAAATGCTTTATTAAAAACTATGCTGACTACATCTTCACTTTCGTGATGATCTCCTATATATCTTTTCACCAACCTAAAGACAGGCTTATAGTATGCGTCGAATAACGATCGCTGTGCCTTTTGGTCCTTTTTACAACAGCCTTCTATAAGTTCTTTCTCAAATATATTAGAGTTGGTTTATTTCAATCTATACTTTAAGGAACCCTACTATTGTGCAAGTGGGTGTCTGAGGGGTTAAGCTTTTTTTTACTTGTTTTGTAATTTAATGATAAATCCTTGACTTATAAGGGTTTTAGTCTTTAATATTATTGGATAATCCATCCAATAAGAGATAATGATGAATTGTAATTTGTCACGATTTTCAAAGAAAAATCGCGCCAAATTGGATCTTGCTTTAACTTTATATACCTAGGGTTTTCACCCTAGGCTACAAACATGTCACCCCTCTGGGGTTTCTTTTATTCCGAAATTTCGCGGAATCCCGAAGGGGTGGAGCTCGTCGCACAGCGTGCGAAAGGGCGAAGAATCGAAAGGGCTTGGTCCCGAATTTTTATTTCGGGACTGGAGCGAAGCGGAACCCGATAGAGCCTGGTCCTGCCTTTATGGCCAGGACGCCCCCAAACAATATTTACAATCCTATGTTATATATCGACATGAAAATTATCAAGAAATATAACCTATCTGAACGAGACGTGGATCGCATCGTGGAAATGGCTTGGGAAGATCGGACACCTTTTGATGCGATCAAGGCCCAATTTGGCGTGCCGGAAGGGGATGTGATCAAAATCATGCGCTCGGAAATGAAGCTTTCCAGCTGGAAAATGTGGCGCGAACGGGTGCAGAATCGAGCGACAAAACACGTCAAGAAAACAGTCGACGGGAACCACAGATTCAAGTGTAGTCGACAGAGACGGATATCAAATAATAAGATCTCTAAACGCTAAGTTCGTAGTAGGCAAAACTGCACATAAATAATAGTACGGTGATAATCAGTCCGTACATAAATATGCCATAAGTGATACTGAGGTAGCGGTATTTTTTAGCGAGCACTTTTCCAAGGAAGTATAAATCACGTGTCATGGAGGAGTACAAAAAGTCTTCGTCTCTGATCATTTCTTCTACGCCCCACTCGTAGTCCTCGAGATCCATATTATAAAAATTGCCAAAGAAAAGTAAGTTTGATTTTTTGTTTTCGATGTCTTCGCGAGTGAATTTTCCCTCGGTGATTTTGGGTCGCGTAGATAAGGTTGCAAAAACGATGGCAGCCATACAAGTCAACATCAAGGTAGCTGCAGGTAGTGCCAAGTAAGGCTCGGCGGTGATCTTAGGTATCAGATTGGCAAAGGTGATAGAGATGATGATGGCGTTGATACTAAGCATGATATTAGCCTTGTTATCGGCGATGCTACTCAGGTTGACGTGGACACGATAAGTGGTACGATACATCGTCTCCACCCCTCTACCTAGTCGTACATCCTTGATGGCAACGTCGTCGGTCGAGTCCTTACCCATGATCTTAGCTGCTAAATCACTGGTTGGTTTTCTAAATTTTTTTATCTTTTTATTGAATATATCTGCGGCATCTTTTGGTAGGCCAGAATTAGGGTATAGCCTAATTTTTTGCTTGAGTAATTCTCGTATATTTTTATGCTTTCGTTTACCAAATTCCTTTTCAGCAATTGCCGTATGAAAAGCATGGTTTTCTAAAAAGTGAAGTTCGAACTCTATCCACTCTTTTTCTGTCATATGCTTACCCGTGATGAAAGCCATCTCTTGGCGAACTAAATCACACCGCTCCCAATATGTTTTTTTTCCAAGGTGAGCCATGTCCGCATCTCCCATGATCTGCTCCAATTCATTTCTAGGGTTTTGAGGAAGCTTTGTGGACATGATCAGTTCGCATACGGAATCAATTCGCCCCACTGGAAATTGCTGTTCTTTTAGCCATTTAGTGGCTATTTCGCAACTTCTAATTTCATGTTCTTTCGGTCCCTTGGCATATCCTGTATCGTGAAACCAAGCTGCCAACTGTAGGTTTTCTATTTTCTCATCGCTTATAGTATAAGCTTCCATCAGTTCATTGACAGAGTCCACTACATTGATGGTATGATCAAGATCATGATACACATATTCTGGTGGCATCTGATTTTGATAAAAATCAGTAACATACTTTTCAGCCTTATCTAATAATTCGTTTTTTGGTGACTCATCATTCGATAATTCTTTATTCGTTGATTCATTTTCCATATACCTAAGTAAGGAGTTCTGTTAGAATGATTTTTAGATTATACTATTTTAAAATGTAAACGGTATTATATACGTAAATATAGGATATATGATCGTTATATAAGAACTCATTCTTATCAGGTATTGTTTGTACGACTATTACGTAGTAGTGCAATGGCTATAATTCGCATTAATTATGCAGCGAAGGTCACATTTAACTTGCTCTTAAAAGTTATTCCTTAACTTATCCGTTATCTTAGCAGAACTAATAGAAATTTGTATGCCATTCAAAAATATTGCTATTCTTTGCCTTACACTTGTGCTTACTTTTGGTGCCTTACACCTAAATGCCCAAGATGAAGAGGGTGCCAAGACGTGGAAAACGCTGTCTAAGATCACCTATCGCAAACAGTTTGATGAGCTGATGGGCTTCAAAATTGATGTCCCTGTCTTCTCTGATGATGTCAAGGCACTGGAAGGTAAAGAGATTGTAGTCAAAGGCTATATCATACCAACCGAGGGATATAAGAGTCACAAGGAGTTCGTATTTTCTGCTTTCCCATATAATATGTGCTTCTTCTGTGGAGGCGCTGGGCCTGAAACGGTAATGGAGGTAGAGGCTAAAAAGCCCATAAAGTTTACGGCAGAAGTAGTGAGTATAAAGGGAACGCTGGTGCTCAATGATGATGATATCAATCGACTGATCTATATCTTGAAGGATGCGAGGCCGCTTTGAGTAATGGTGAATTGTTAATGGTGAATTGTTAATGCTTCTCTGGCGTTTTCTTAGGATTTCAGCTAAGCTTTTATGCACAAGGAACTTGCATTTCTAATTTGATATCTCTGTACTTCGGAGATTCTATAATTCCAAATTTTTTTTGCGCCATACCTCGACAGAAAAAGTCGAGGCACCGCGCTATCCGTTTTACTACGAGGATTGGCACTATGTTCTGCTAAGCGGTCAGGCCGTCTCTCCTTCTCGTCGAGCCACCCATACCGCAGCATCACTATATTGCCAGTCCTCTTCGTGCTCACTACTATCGCTTGTCGGGGGAGGATTTTATGTATGCAAATTCAGCCGTAAGAACAGATCTCTACTAAGTAGATTGTCCCGACTTTTTCTCGGAGCCTGCCCTGATCTTTTCGGGGAGTGGCATTAAAAAAAAATCTAACTTACAATAACATTTCAGCCTTATCCATTTTCTCCCAAGTCACTTGATTATAGCTATACCATACGATGACCACCCCGATAATACCAGCGACAGCGAAGGCAAGTAGATTAAGCGGACAATCCATAAACCAATAATGAATCCCGCCGACAATAGCTAAGAATAATGAGAAGCCAATAAATACAGTTGTTTGTGTTCCGTCTTGCATCTCTGACCAATCCTTTGAAAAGGGTAAGGTGTCTGCCATGAATCGATAAACAAGTAGTGTAATGAAGATTAACACTATCAAACCAAACATAAAATCATCTATTATCCTAACGCCCCATACAGCAATTGAAAGCGCAAGAAATATCAACCAAGTAGGGATCAGGTATTTTACAAAAATTGCTTTGTATACTCCAATAAAAATTGACTTTGGCTGCTCGATCGGTGGTCCTTTAAAGATCCACGATTGATTAGGATATTCAGAATATTTTGAATTAAGCAGGGGAACCAAGACCATAAATATGGTCCCATAAACCAAAAAGATAAAATGGTTACCAGATTGAATTTCTATTAAACGTTCTGCAAAGCTACCCTCTCCTTTAAGAAACATCCCACTGAACATAATTGGAACATAGCCAAATATGGGATACGTCTTGAGTTTGAATGTTCTATTACGACCTGTATATCTAAAACAAAATTTGAAGACAGTTTTCTCTATTTTATTAGCTGTCAATATATTTGCTAAGCGATCTAACCATTGTCTTGACTTCTCAGTTTTTACGCTTACTGGACTGTCAGAATGTGCTTGACCAATGCTGAGAAGTTGCTGACTATAATCTAAGGACAGATATTTAGATATGTACACAAAAGCTCCTAGGGTGCCTACTAAAGAGAGCAATACATGGATAATTGTTTTGCTACTAAAATCTCCGTTTATAAACATCTCCCAAATAGCAGCTACCCAGGCTGAAGGCATAAGGTAACTATAAGCAGCCAGAAAGACATTTGCACTTCCCATGTCCGACATATCAATCAATTTTGGTAGCAGTTGATAAGCACTAAAAACAACAATTGTAAATCCTATTTGAATATAGTTAATGATATTTTTAAATTTTTGCGGAGAACTATACTTCATCGCTATTTGGTAAGCGATAGTGACTAAGCATAAGGACATGATGATAACCAAGAAGGATTGAAAAATAAACAGCGGTAATGCAATCGGGTTATTTATAGCCCAGTATATTAATGCCGGTAACACAAATGCAAAGGCTTGCTTAAAAAGAAAAATCGTAATCCGCACCATACGAGAAGTAGATAGCGTTGCCCCATTAACTGGAGTAGGAAGTATGATATAATTATCTTTTGTATCTACTAAGACATCTGACATATCTGTCACAATGCTCATGATCAAAAATACCATCCACACAGAAAAATAAATTGTAAGTGCAGTAGGAGTATGCTCAAATGTCACAAAGAAAAACAAGAACAGTGCGCCTATAAAAAAGTAAAGTACAAAAACAATTACTTGGACACCAGAAATTTCTTTCATATTGGCACCAGTAAATAAACCTGATTTTCGGCGACTATCAACTTTGAGTTTTGCTCTTAGAATGGCATAAAAATGATCCAAATCTACGCCCATAATTTTCCACAAGGGATCGAATAGTCTGGTGAACCATAACATTACTGTGTTCATCTAATTTTTGTTTTGTTGGTTTTATCTTAAAAAACTATCTGCATTTTTACCACTCAAATCTCCTCCTGTCAATTTTGAAAAAATATTCTCTAGCGTATTTCCATATTTACTCTGCAGCGTTTCGAAGTCTCCATCTGCGAAGATGGTCCCTGCATTGAGCAAGATGATTCTATCCGATATTTTTTCTACCACATCCATAATATGCGATGAGTAAAAAATAGTGGCTCCTTCTTTCGCCAATTGGCTAATGATATCTTTAACCAGGATCACAGAGTTTGCATCTAAACCTGTTAGTGGTTCATCAAGGAAAATAATTTTGGGTTGATGTAAAAGTCCTGATACAAGAAGTACCTTTTGCCGCATCCCTTTGGAGAAAGTCTCCATACGATCATTGAGGTGCTTTTCTAGTCCTAAATGATTCAGCATTCTTGTCGCACGTTCTTCTATTACGCTGTTCTCTAGCCCATGTAGATTACCAATAAGTTCTAGGAATTCCATCGGAGTTAACAATTCGTATAATTCTGATACTTCGGGTACATAGCCAATGATTCTCTTGACGGCTATCGGATCTTCTTTGACATTGATTCCATTGATCAGGATTTCTCCTTCGAAATGGTGATCTAGACCTGCCAATATTTTAACAGTAGTGGACTTGCCTGCTCCGTTGGGCCCGATGTAGCCTATGATTTGTCCTGCTTCTATTTCTAAATCAATGCCTTTGAGTACTCGATTGTTACCGTAGGCTTTCTTTAAATTTTTGATGGAGATGATTGACATATTTTTGTTTTTTCTGTTGGCTTAATTTTGCATGTTGAAGATAGTAAAATTGAATTATGAATTATGGGAAACGCATTAGGAATTATGAGTTATGAGTTATGAACTCTAAGTTTCTGCAAATAGAAAGGCTACGCTCAACTGGTTAACCACCGCAGTAAACGTAGCCGTTCTATCGCAAACTAGAACCACCGTAGAAAACTTTAGTGCTTTGAACACTAAAAAAAAGTCTTCGGTGTCTGCAGTGTTAAAAGAATAAGGGAGAGAAAGTGATAAAAAATCAAGAACTAATAAACGTATAGAGTGTTTTTAGATCAAATTGTAAAACATGAATATTAAGTCCGCTTTCTTTACAGTAACACTACTCATTGGTCTCTCTGGAATCATGATAGCGCAGTCCATACTCCAGAAAGGGGATAGAGTTCCTAATTTTTTAGAAATTGACGAAAACGAGAATAGCATAAATCTAGAAGACTATAACGGCATGGTCGTCTTGCTCAACTTTACTGCAACTTGGTGTGGGCCTTGCTGGGAAACGTACTCCCCCATGAATGAATTGCAAAAACGATATAGAGATGAATTGGTAATCATTTCATTTCACATGGATGAGATGCGAGAGAAATGGGAGAGAAAGGCGGCCACCAAAGGAATCCATTTTGATGTCGTTTCGATTTGGGAATCTGATACTAAGCAGGATGTTTTCAATTTATTTTCGCCGAAGATATATCCCAATTTTGTCCTCCTCAATCAGGAAGGAGTGATCACCAAAAAGTGGGAAGGCAATTCAGAAAAACATCTCCGTAGATATGTGCATAAGGCGATGAGAAAATTCAAAAACTAAGGATATCTCTATGTTTTTGCCCTTAGCAATCCATAGTACAAGATATATCCATAGCAAGCGATCGTTAGGACAAAAGCAGTTTTAAATCCAAAATTGTCAATCAAACCTCCGAAAGCAAAAGGAACAACAGCTCCTCCAACAATAGCCATACATAATAATCCAGATGCTTGTGCCTTTAAATCTCCTAACCCCTCTAAAGTAAGTGTGAAAATCGTAGGAAACATAATGGAGTTGAATAAGCCTACTGCTAAAATAGACCACATAGAAATCAAGCCTATCGTATTGATTGATATCAAAATCATGGCAACTGCTAAAAAAGCGAAGATGCCTAGCACCTTTCCTGGTGCCATGATCCTAGTCAAGTAAGCGCCCACGAAACGTCCTATCATCGCTCCGCCCCAATAGAAAATCACAAATATTCCCAACAGGGATTTTAGATCAGAATTGGAAAAAGTTCTATTGAATACGCTAGCAATGGTATTCGCAATACTCATCATGGTATCGTTTTGAGCAACGACAGCGGCTAGATTCATATCGCTAAAATAATTCACTAAAAAACTCCCTATAGCTACTTCGGCTCCTACGTATAAAAATATTCCTAAGGCTCCTAGTAGCATGAGTTTATTTTTGAGCAATGAAAGGTATCCTCCAGTAGGACTTTCTTGCATCACCGTCGGTAAATTAATAAAGGCAAATATGAATGCCAGGACCAGAATAAATCCCGATATAAACAGAAACGGAGTCTGAACGGTAGCCGCCTCAGCAGCATAATAATTCGTCTTTGCAGTACTCGTTAGTAGTTCAATTTCTTCTGATGTTTTTACGGTATCACTTAACAAAAATAACGCCCCGACAATTGGGGCAATAGTGGTTCCTAAGGAGTTAAATGCTTGCGACAAGTTCAGTCGGCTGGATGCTCCGTCTTCTGAGCCTAACAAGGCTACGTAGGGATTCGCAGCTACTTGTAAAACGGTAATCCCAGCAGCCAATGTGAAATATCCGATAAGGAAGAAATTAAAATTTCTATATTCTGCTGCGGGATAGAAAAGTAAGCAACCTACTGCCATAGTAACTAAGCCAAGCACGATACCTTTTTTGTATCCAATCTTAGATAAGATCATTCCTGCCGGTACAGAGACAATAAAAAATGCAGTAAAAAATGCAAATTGCACCAATACCGTTTTGGCATATGACATTTCAAAAACGTCTTTCAACCTGGGCACTAGGCTATCTACCAAGACCGTAATGAATCCCCAAAGGAAAAACAATGTGGTCAGAAAAATAAAAGCATTCTTGTATGATTTGTTGGACTGCGTCATCATGATAATTTAAGGTAGCGTCTTATTTTGAAAATTGGTATTTACTTGATCTCTATTTCGTCAACAAAAATCCAACTTCTACCGTCCATCGGATATCCTACATGCCACTCTGGTAAAACGCCTAATTTTTTGGCCACCACTTTCACGTATTTATAGTCGTTCGTCGGGGCTGTAAATTTTACATTTTCAATAGCGATATTATAATTCTTTTCTCTAGTTTCTATTTTTTGCGAAGGCAAGGCGTCAAATGTTTCATTATCCTTCGACACGAAGCACTGTACTTCTGTTGGATAAAAAATCCAGGCACCTTGATCTCTAAGAAAACTGATATTGACAGAGCTAATGGTTTTTACAGATCCTAGATCTACTGTTGCTACGAGGTCTTTATTTTCGTAGCCTTGCCAGCTACCTGTTCTATAATTTTTTGTACTTCGGATGCCATCAATCAATGCATCATTGCCTCCTGCGCTATATTGGTTGGCAAATTCGCTTTCTAAATTGATACTCAGATTTGGATCTATTTTATAAAACGGCGTTGACAGAATCGGACTTTTTAGTTTTCCTTTTTCGGAGTACAATTTAATTTTCGAGTCTTTCTTAATAGTAAATGGCTTGTTGTATTGCCGATAATTGCCATTATCGATTGCGTAATGAATTATGGCGCCTTTTTCTGAAGTCGCTAATACGATTTCTGTCGCATCTCTAAATGTAATGTCTCCCTTGGCAATGTATGGCGAAGGCAAGATGATATGATCTTTAATCTCTGCAACTGGCTCTTGGCCTTCTCGCGTCGCCCAATTAGAAGGACTAGAAATCATATTGAACTCCAAAACGCCACCATTCATAACATCACTATGGCTGATAAAACTTTTATTTAATGTCTTACCATTTAAGGTAGCGCTTTCAATGTATATATTCTCACTACTGAGTTTATTTGCAATCACCGTAAATGTCTTTCCATCTTCTAAATTGATAGTAGACTTATCAAATAAAGGAGAGCCTATAATATAAGTATTACTTCCAGGGGTTACTGGATAAAATCCCATAGAACTCAATACATACCATGCGCTCATTTGCCCACAGTCTTCATTACCAGATACTCCATCGGGATCATTGTGATATAACTCTGTCAGTATTTGATTGACCCGTTTTTGCGTCTTGTGCGGTTTATTAATGAAATTGTACAGGTATGCCATATGGTGACTTGGCTCATTCCCATGTGCGTACTGTCCAATCAAACCCGTGATATCCGATTGGTCCCGACCAGAGGTTTCTGTGTTGGCAGAAAATAAATTATCCAACTGCGCTTCTAATTTATTCTTACCCCCGAGCAAATCAATAAATCCAGAAATATCCTGCGGCACATAAAAACTGTATTGCCAAGAGTTGGCTTCTGTGTAATTGAAGTTAACTTCATAAGGATCAAAAGGGGCAAACCATGTATTTCGAAAACGCCCCCTCATGAATTTTGTCTCGGGATCAAAAACGTTTTTATAATACTGTCCTCTTTGGATATACGTTTTGTAGTCATCCATTTTATTCATTGCCTTTGCTACCTGAGCTATCGACCAGTCATCATACGCGTACTCTAAAGTTTTAGATACAGATTCGCTTTCTTCATCCACTGGTATAAAGCCATATCGCTTGTATGCTTCTAAACCAAATTTATCTCTTGTAGAAGAATGCTTCATGGCCTCAAAAGCCTTTTCTGTATCGTAGCCGCGTATCCCTTTTAAGTATGCATCTGCTACTACTGGTACTGCGTGATAACCGATCATACAGTCTGTATAATTTCCAGCCAAATCCCACATTGGCATGATACCCCCCTCATCGTACTTTGCCAAAAAGGTATTGATAAAATCATTTGTACGTGCTTGGTCTAGAATGGTATACAGTGGGTGCGCCGCTCGATAAGTATCCCAAAGTGAAAAAACAGAGTAGTAATCGAAATCCTTCGTCTCGTGCACCTGTAAATCCATACCTCGATATCGACCGTCTACATCTTGATACAAATTAGGAGCTAACATCGTATGGTACAAAGCAGAATAAAAATTGGTCTTATTATTTATCTGGTCAGTCTCGACTACAACCTTATTTAACTGAGACTCCCATAAGGCCTGTGTCTCCATTTTCACCGTCTCAAAGTCTTTATTGGAAATTTCTGCCTCATAGTTTTTTTGTGCTCCATCCACATCAACTGAGCTGATAGCCACTTTTACATAAATCGTTTCGTTATTGGGATTCATTAATTTTAGACCCAGTCGCTGTGCTTTTGGATTATCTCCTTCCAATATTTTCTTCTCGATCGTGTGCGAAAAGGTCATGGTATAAAATAGGCGCTGATCCTTAGCCCAGGCTTCAGAATGTCTATACCCCCTGATGGTATGTTTGTCTACTACTTCTATTCTGTGATCCAATACCTTATCTCTATGCGCAAGGTCTAAGATGACATACTGATTTTCTGCAGAGGGAAATTGATATTTATGAATACCACTACGCTTTGAGACTGTAAGCTCGACCTCTATACCTGTGTCATCCAAATGCACTTTGTAGAAACCAGGAGAAGCAGATTCTTTCTGATGGGTAAAGTGAGAGCGATATCCTGCTTCGCCATCAGCTCCATTATTGAAATTAATAGCATTCGTTGGCATCAATAAAACATCGCCATAATCGCTAATGCCTGTTCCGCTTAAGTGGGTATGTGAAAAACCATAGATGTACTCATCGGAATAATGATATCCAGAGCAACCATCCCATCCTTCAAGTCGAGTATCCGGACTTAACTGCATCATTCCAAATGGAGCCGATGCGCCAGGGTAGGTATGACCGTGGCCTCCAGTTCCTATAAAAGTATTGACATACGAAATCAGTGGTGGATTGTCGACCACTTCATTTGGTACATCTTTAGCCTTACATGAAAAAAAGAAGGTAATGGCAAGTAGAAGCAAAGAAAAGTTCTTCATTTAAATTTGGTTGTTTACTTTTAACCATCGAAGATACTAAAGGGCTCCTCTAATTACTACATTCTTGTTCTACTTTTGTTTTAAGAGGCTGTAAACAGAAATGACCGAAAAATAAAGCCCCCTTATATCTGTATAGAATTGGATATTCAATACTAAAATATGATACTAGAAATCTGTGCTAGCTCTTACCGTTCCGCCATTAGTGCACAAAATGCTGGTGCACCTCGCATCGAGTTGTGTTCAGAATTGGCAGTGGGTGGTATAACGCCCTCATACGGCTTTCTTAAAAAGGTCATGAAAGAGTTGAACATTCCAGTTCATGTTCTGATTCGACCTAGGAGTGGAAATTTTACGTATTCTAATGAGGAATTTGAGATCATGAAAGAGGATATTTTAATCTGTCATGAACTAGGCTGTGCCGGAATAGTATCGGGCATATTGTTACCTGATTTATCTGTAGATATCAAACGCACACAGGAACTCGTTGATCTTTCTAAGCCAATGAACTTTACATTTCACAGAGCTTTTGACTGGGTTCAGGAACCCATGAATTCCATAATTACTTTAGAGCGCATTGGCGTCGATAGGGTACTGACTTCGGGTCAAGAAAACACGGCTGAAGAAGGAATAACTCTTCTGAAAAAATTGCAAAAAGAAACAAACATTGCGATTATGCCTGGTGGTGGAGTTTCTATTGATAATGCACTGCTTTTCAAAAAGGCTGGTTTTTCAGAGATTCACGCCTCATTGACTACGCTGCGATATGTAAATTTGCCACCTATGATTTCTATGAATAGCTCGAAACATTTTTCCGAAACACAGCTTGCTAGTTCTAATACTGATACAATAAAGCAATTGCTTGGTATTATTAATCCTTGAAATAAAGACAGGCAGATTTATGCCTATATGAAAAGAATTAAGGGGTAGCGTCTACCGCATAACACATTATAATGAATAAAATTTTCGCAATTCTATTAATAGCTACGCTATTTGCTTGTCATCAAAAACAAGCGCGAGAAGCTACTGTACAGAAAATAAATTCTGACTGGTTATTCAAATCAAAAAATGATACGGAGTGGCACTCTGCCACTGTGCCGGGCAACATCTTTACAGACTTGCTAGATCATAAATTGATAGAAGATCCATTCATCAAAACCAATGAAGACAATGTACAGTGGGTCTCCGACTCTACATGGTTATATAAAACCACGTTTGGCTTAGATCATGCGACGCGCGACAGGGAACATATTGAGCTAGAATTTGCGGGTCTAGACACCTATGCTAAGGTGTATCTAAACGATGAATTGATTCTAACCTCTAATAACGCATTTCGCAAGTTCAATGTAGAAGTCACCTCCAAAGTCAAAAAATCCAATGAAATTAGCATCGAATTTGCAAGTACTTCGATCTTCGAAGAAAGAGAGAAAGAAAAATTAGCTTACGAAATGCCTGAGGGTAATCGAATTTTTACTAGGAAAGCTCAATTTCAATACGGTTGGGACTGGGGACCAAAAATCAACACTGCTGGTATCTGGAAAGAGATATCGTTGAAAAGGTGGAGTGCTGCTAGAATCTTGGATATTTCTTTTTCTGACGACTTAGGTTATTCGAATCAGAGCTCTAAAGCAGCCATCACAATCGAAAGCGACTTGGATGGCTCAGCTGAAATCATCGGAGGCGATGAGCACATTCGATTTGACCGCAACATACAGCTCAAGAAAGGGACGCATACCTATACCATAAAAACTGTGTTAGATAATCCCAAACTATGGTGGCCACACAATGTAGGCGACCCACATATGTATAGCTTCAAATTTCAGTTGATTTTAGATGGTAAAGTTATCGACAAAAGATCGCTTAGTCATGGATACCGTACTATTGAGTTGATTGCTGAAAAAGATGCTATCGGGCAGACATTCTATTTTTCTGTAAATGGAATTCCAATATTTGCTAAAGGAGCCAACTATATTCCTCAAAATAGTTTTCAAAATAGGGTAAGCCCTGAACATTATGAGAATTTGTTGAATGATGTAGTGGACGCCAATATGAATATGCTGCGGGTATGGGGTGGTGGTATCTATGAGAATGATATATTTTATCAACTTTGTGACGAAAAAGGAATCTTGGTTTGGCAGGATTTTATGTTCGCTTGTGCCATGTACCCAGGTGATGATGCTTTCTTAAAAAATGTAAAGCAAGAGGCCATCAATCAGGTGAAACGTTTGAGAAATTATGCAAGCATTGCATTGTGGGCAGGTAACAATGAAAGCTCCGAAGGATGGCATCGCTGGGGTTGGCAGAATGGAAAAACAGAAGAACAGAAAAAAGAAATTTGGAGCAACTATCTGAAAGTATTTGACGACATCTTACCAAATACAGTCAAAGAACTGAGTCCTGCAACTTCTTACTGGGAAAGTTCTCCAAAATACGGAAGAGGAAACCCTAATTATGAAAAAGAAGGAGATGCGCACGATTGGTGGGTTTGGCACGATGCCTATCCATTCGAACATTTTGAAGAGCATGTGCCTCGCTTCATGAGTGAATTCGGTTTTCAATCCTTTCCTAGTTTTGCGGCGATCAATTACATCAACCAAAAGGATACTGTAGATATTCATACTAAGGCTATGAAATCGCATCAAAAACACGCTCGTGGGTTTCAACTGATAAACGAATACATGGAACGGGACTACCCGATACCAACATCGGATGAAGACTATGTATACATTAGTCAGCTACTACAGGCTAAAGGGATCACCATGGGAATCGAAGCTCAAAGACGTGCACGTCCTTATAATATGGGAAGCTTATATTGGCAGTTGAATGATTGCTGGCCCGTCATTTCATGGTCTAGTATCGATTATTTTGGCAACTGGAAAGCGCTTCACTACAAAGCTAAAAAGTCATTTCAAGATGTTCTCATTTCATCTAAAGTAGATAGTAACGAAATTGCTATACATATTGTCAATGATCTACTTATTGAAATAAAAGATACGCTCAGACTGAAGATTATTGACTTTAGTGGAAAAGAACTTTGGTCAAAAGTAGAACCCGTAAGGATAGAGAAAAACTCGAGCCAAAAGATGAGAGAACTATCTCTTTCCCAATTAAAAATAAATGCAAAAAATAGCGTTTTAGTTACCTCCACGAATTCAAGTGGAGCTAATTTTCATTACTTCGACAGCCCTAAAGAATTGGACCTAAAAAATTCAGAAATCAAAAGTGAAATCAGGAAGCATACAGGAGGATTCTGGATAGAAGTTTCCAGTCAAGTTTTACAGAAGGATGTATTTCTATCGACTGTAACGAAGGGTCATTTTTCAGATAATTTCTTCGACTTATTACCTAATGGGCACCTCTATTAACTTGATTCTATGAGTTATTTTTCTCGATTTTCAGTTTTTGAACAATTCATATTAATAGAATTAGTTCGAATCTATATTACCTTGGAAATTTAAACTTCAAGTAGTTTT
>Ga0114957_1001937_pt1 | contig 20999 bp, 14 predicted proteins | sample BantaG_FD_87175 | JGI IMG/M metagenome (GOLD analysis project Ga0114957, IMG submission 87175) | Marine algal microbial communities from Bantry Bay, Ireland - BantryBay_4 metaG | ecosystem: Host-associated > Algae > Red algae > Unclassified | place: Bantry Bay, Ireland | collected 2014-11-21 | reverse complement strand
CTATCATCCGATTTATCATCGGCATGGTAATGGACAATAAATCCTGAGATTGTTGTACTTTTAATTGACCCTTATTAAGGGTTGTGCTTACACTTTTCATGTCTTAGTGTTTTATGGTTAAATTACTAAGATGTGGAAAGTCTTTTAACAAGGGAGAGAAGGAAGCTACACCGATAGGTGTTTAGTTCAACAAGCGATACAACGGTCATGGGCTAACACCCACGACGTGTATCGCCATCACGTTGTGCGTCATTATAAATACTAAATATTGAAATGAAGTTTAAACCTGACGAATTGAAAAATGATGGCTATGTTCTAATAGAAAGTTTAGGACACAAAGAACTTATTCCATTTGTGCGGAAATACTTAAAAAAGTAAACAAAAATTTCCTCACTATATACAATCGTCAATATTGTAATTGCTATTGAGACATTATTTTGGTTTTGGAAGAATTTGAAATAGATGGTTTTAGTATTGGAAATGGAATAATTCAGTTTTCGTACGGAATGGCTTTAGCATTTGGACTAATTCCTTGGCACGAATATATTCACGTATTAGCTTATAAAAGCAAAGGTGCTAAAAACGCTTCTTACGATGCTAACCTAAAGAATCTTTTTTTATGGCAATTGCTGATAAGTTCGTGGCGAGTAAAAAAGAGTTATAAATTATTGCACTTGCACCGTTTGCTGTAATATCTTCTATTCTGTTAGTGCTTTTGTTGTTGGTTTCTAATTTATGGGTATTTACAATTTTAGGAATATTATTAATCCAAACAGCATTTACATCAGGGGACTTTGATTTGTTAAGCTATTTTGAATTTCATAATGATAAAGAAATCGTAACATATGATGACAAATCAAGCAAAATTTCTTATTTCTATCAGAAGAACAAATAAGAAAACGAACGCATAACAATGTGTCCTGTGTAAAAGCCCCAAGCAGGTCATCCAAATATAGTATGTTCAATTAATACTACATTATTTTTTCCTAATTATCTACGGTTCTGCATCCCATTTGTGGTATAAATTAACTTCTATCCACGTGTACCTATTTGAAGTATGTAGAAAATAAAAAGCAGCATGCTATGACTTGTGGTCTCAACGGTTCGAGCCACTTCTAATGTTTTGTTGTCTTTATTTTTTTATTTAATAGAACTCATAGAGTTAATAAATATTTATCCGATCGTGTTTTCAATAAGTCAATGCCACCAATAAAATCATTCTTTAATTGATTCTTATTATTAGAGTGTTGACTTGTTGTAAACACACGTGTCCACTAAACCACTAAACCAATTTGATACGGAATTTCTGTTATACAACTGCATGTACTGTAGTAGTCATTAAATTAACAATGACAGGACCATTCGCTCCAGCTGGTACCACATGTAAATGCGCCATGGTTAAACCTGAGCTTAAACCAGAGTAAGTAGCCGTAATAGTGATCATACCAGTTGCGTCAACATATGTACTAGTAACATCAGCCGATCCTGTAGACCCAATAGCTGGGACTTCGTTAGCACCACTTGCTGTTGCGGTAAACGTGAGTGTTTGAGCAAATGTGAATGTAGCAACTAACATAAGAGCTACATAAGAATAAATAGGAAGAAAGAGAGGCAGAGAAAGAGAAGGAGAAGGAAGTGTTTAAATGACTTGTGTTTGTATTTGATTAATTAGTAGAACAAGGAAATTCAAGACCTTGGTTTTAGAAAGGGAACTTATAAAGTATAATCCTACTCAATAGTTCTGTGGATGTATAAAAAATAAGGGGTCTTAAAGTAAGACCCCTTATAAAAGAATTTATGTTTTCGAGACTACTTACTGTATTGTCATCTTTTTAGTGGTCGTGAAACCATCAGTATCTAATCGATAAAAGTACACTCCAGCAACTTCACCGATATCTTTTCTGGTAATGATGACCTCATTCTGGCCTTTTACAAATTGACCTTGTTGTCTGTACAACAACTTACCTTCAATATCTAGAATAGAAATCGTTGCTTGACCAGCTTTTGCAAGATTAAATCCAATGAGCGTTTGCTCACTAAATGGATTTGGTACATTATCAAAAAGCGAATTAGTTAAACTAATTTTTTCATCCTGAGTAAAGACCAATTCAACTTGTGCGATCTCGTGCTGCTCATTCACATAGGCTTCGGCAGCTGTTTTTTCACTGGTAAGATCAAGCATGTCTGATAACCAGCCATCCTGATTTGCTACCAAATCAATTGTAAATAACACGTCACCGTCAGTTGCTGTAATTGCAATCGTTTCTAACCAGCTCATCGTCGTATGAGTATCATTGAGATTTGCTAGATTAGAATTATCAATATTTAGTGACTGACCTTGGATATCGTTGATCTTGATATTCTCAGTGTTCAAAGTAAATTGGAATCCAGACACACGATTGAAATCCTTAGCTGTCACTTCCAATTGATACTGTGTGCCAGCTTCTAATAATTGATCTTCCATTGTTAATGCTAAGACTTCGTTACTTCTGATTTCTACTGAAGCATAGTTTAATGTGGCATCAAAACTTACATCACCAACTTTAATGGCTTTGAAATTTTGATTTATCATATCTGCTTGTAAATCTGATACATCGATAGACTTCATAACATCAGCAACTTGGCCGCTAGTCAAATCATTTTGCTCAGGTATGAGTAACCATTCTTCATTATTAGGGAACTCAGAATCAAGACTAAGAATGACTCTTCTAAGTTGGACTAAATCTAAAACTGATATCTTACCATCATTATTGATGTCTGATGCAACCAATTGGTAAGGATCAGAAAAAGGAGTAATGTCTAGAATATGTTTGTAGATTATAATCATATCTAAGGTGCTTAAACCTTCTATATTATTATTACCATCAATTTGTCCAGTCAATGAATAGTTTACTCCAAACGGCAGATTGTCAAAAGCATATTGGCCTGCTTCATCCGTATTCGTCTGCTTAGGGAATTCTTCAAGTGCTGACGCATTAGCTGTAATTGAAGCAGTTGACATCATTTCACCAGTCACTGTACTTACTTGTCCTGCAATTGAGGCACTTGATGCTGACTCAGTACAAGAACCAAGTATATTAATCTCATCTAAATCCCATACACGAACTGGTGCACCATTACCAGCTAAACAGTATGATAAGAATTCAAATGTAAACTCAGAAGAGCTTGTTACTGTAAATGCAGGATCACTAAACGTAAATGACTCTAATGTCCATGAAGTGGTCGTTGCTATTTCTGACTGACTGAAAATTTCAGTTCCGTCTCTCAATACTCTGACTCCATATTTAGTAGGATAATCATTCTGGCCTGATGCTCCATTGATCCATGAATACATGTCTGGCGCTTGCTCAAAGAAGGATAAGCCAGAGATCACAATCGCTTCACCATCATTAGGAGATACAGTTATTGTTAATATCGTTGACTCTGCATCACCCGCTTGATATTCGCAATCAGTGGATGCTGTGATACACATCGCAATTGAACCATCAGTTACTCCAGGAGTACATGAGTGCTTAAACATCGTTGGATTATCTCTGAAGACATTAGATGCTGATACAAATCCACAAGACAGTCCCGACGGGAAAGTTGGCTGTAACTCAGAGTAGTCCATATTCGAACCTGAACCTGTTGTTGAATAACACTGCTCAAGACCATAATATACTAAAGCATCATTCTGCACATTACAATTTGTAAAATGCAAAGCAGAAGCACCCATAAATGATTCATTAATAACAGGAGAAGGATTAGATGAAGATGCAGGCACTGTAAATACCAAGAATCGACCACCGTTATTAGCTCTCTCAGCGACATAGATTATTCCACCATCATGATTATAAGCAACATCAACTGGATTACCTAAGAAGGTATTTGATCCTCCTATAGTTACTTGCTCACTACTTGATATTGTACCATCAAAACTTGCTGTTGACCAATTACTGATAACAATAATTTGACCATCCTCTGCAGAACCAGCATCACCAACATCTGTTAGTACCATGACATCATTCGCAACATCATATGTTATACCGTGTGTTCTGACAAGACCATTTACTGTGACAACACGTGATGGCTCAGCTGAACCACTGTTTTGTAAAAAGTCAGTAAAGATTGCTATATCTGAAGAATTATCAATAACTGCGATTAAATCATTACCTGCAAAAGTAAGCCCCCACAAGTTTATAGATGTCGCTATTGATCTGTCAAAAGTAAAACCATTAGCTCCTACCGTATAGATTGCAAATGCATTTTGATTACCATTGCTGCCAGCAGCATCCTGAGCTACGACAACAGTGTTTCCAGAAACTGCTATTTCTCTACCATTAGCAAAGTCAGAGCTTGAAGCCATACCGTTTGCTGGATTGTTACCTGATGCTAGACTAGCTGTAACGCCATCGTAACTATTCAAGGTGTTTGCTGATCGATTCAATTGAATGACCTGATCAGTTGCTTCATTATAAGTGATGCCGTCTGTATCATCTCCTTGCGCTGGGAATGTTGACAAAGTCATATCTCCCGCTGAACTAAATCCATATACACCTACTATACCAGAATTATTGCTTGATACAAATACTTTTGCATCTACATCATCTGCAATTGGTGCAGCATTATTGAAATACAACTCTCCACTACATGCTCCAGTACCACTATGTGGCTGTGCTAAGTAAGGGAAGCTTGTACCAAATGCTTTATCATTAGCTTCAACTCCTGTAGTATATGTCAAAACTCCTAGAAGATCATCAGTCACTGGACTCGGTGAGCTCGCAGGATCAAAATCATCATACCAAAGACCAACTGCTGCTAATACGATACCGCCAACTGCTTGTAGTTCTATTCTAGTAACATCATCTTCTAAACGTCTACCATTTGGAAATCCATCCATATTTGGCAAAAATTCTAGATCTGCAGTCGTATTAAATGGAGCAACTGTCAATCCTATTGCCGCTGCTTGTACTAATCCTAATGAGCTAAAATTAGGATCATCTCTTGGTGTCGGCGGAACTGCCATGTTAAGACGTAGCATATCTCCACCATTAGGTAAAAAGTTATTGATAAACGGCTTACCCGCTGCAAGAGGATTTCCATCTTTACCTGTTGCCAGTTGATATGGTATAACATTAGGGACACCTGTGTGGAAAGTTGGCCACAAATCAACTGATCGTGGTTTGCCAGCAGCAGGTAATAATAATGTACCAAAAACTGCGTCATCTAATGCAGTTCCAGCTAGTGCAGGATTTCCTTTAAGACCAAAAAGTCCATCACCACCATTACTAAAATCAAACATTCCTAATGAATTAGTCTGGACTCTCAATGGAGCAAATGCTGGAACAGCACCACCAAATTGATCATCATCCATATATAAAGCCAATTCAGGATTGTAGAAATATTCGAAATGATTTGGGTTTTCGTTGTATGGCGTTAATGCATTCCACTCATCTTTATCACCAATTGGAATAACTGCCTCATTTGTCAAAGGCATTCCAAGTCTTGATACTTGTACCCAGTCACCACTAAAGCTTGGTGAAGCATCACTACTAATTGTCGTGATTGCTGGTCTACTTGCAGATGCCCACACACCAATGACGTAATCAGGATCTAAAATAGTTGAAGGAGTACTTGCTGCACCTGCTTTTAATAATGTTGAAATTGGCACTTGTATCGCAAGAGCACTAACATTGTAACAAGCAACACCATCTCTAGGCTCACCTCCCTGACGAGGAGCATCACCTAAATCAAATATACCTCCTAGGTCAACAAAAAATGGATCATCTGTTGGTCCTGCAAAAACTGTCTCACCAGTAGATGTCGTTGTGATTGCATTTTGAAATAAAGCATCATATGTTGTTCCTAATCCTGCCGCCCCTTCTATAGATCTTGGGCCTATATTATTAGGTGGCACATAGCCATCAGTCACGATCGTCTGGAAACTGCTTCCACCGTCAATACTTCTCTCTAATGTATATGTTGCTTTTTGATTTTGTAATCCAAGTCTAATGTTGAAAAATGTCGTTGGGTCTTCATTTACAATATTAAATGTAAACCGGTATACGATTTCATCACCTGGGATTGCAACATCATTGTCTATATGAATTTCATATCTGATGTTTTGCCCAAATGTATAATAGTTAGGTCCACCTTGTGGCAATTGTAATGGCACGTAAGTCGCAATAATCGAGATCATATCTGGATTATCAGGACTTCTAAATGCATATAAATCAACATTGTCTGCTAGTGGATCATTAGAGATAAGCGGTGCTTCTCTATGACTCGATGCATATATTGATGAAAATACAAACAAGCAAGCGACTACACTTAGTACTGCTTGCTTAATTTTTAAAACGCTTTTCATATTTGAAATTTAATTTTATTCGATTTGATTATTTTATAAAGTAAGTTCTTATTGATCTGTTTCTGTCCCTCTCCAAGGCATCGCTAAATAAGGAAAAGATGATAGAAAAGGTGTATCATTTGTTTCTACACCTGTTGTGTATGTCAATACACCTAAAAGATCACTAGTAACTGGACTTGGTGAACTATCAGGATCAAAATCATCATACCAAAGACCGACTGCTGCTAACACAACACCTGCAACGGCTTGTAATTCTATTCTTGTGACATCATCTTCTAGTCTTCGCCCATTTGGGAAACCATCCATATTTGGTATAAACTCTAAGTCTGCTGTTGTATTGAAAGGAGCTACTGTTAAACCAATTGCTGCTGCTTGTATAAGTCCTAGTGAACTAAAATTAGGATCATCTCTTGGAGTTACAGGAACTGCCATATTTAATCTCAACATATCACCACCATTAGGTAGGAAATTATTGACAAATGGTTTTCCAGCAGCTAGTGGATTGCCTTCTTTTCCAGTTGCTAATTGATACGGAATCACATTTGGAACTCCAGTGTGGAATGCTGGCCATAAATCAACAGATCTTGGCTTACCAGCTGCTGGTAGCAATAATGTACCAAAAACAGCATCGTCAAGAGCTGTCCCTGCTAGAGCATCAGCCCCTTTAAGTCCAAATAATCCATCAGCTCCATTACTAAAGTCAAATGCTCCTAATGAAGCCGTTTGTACTCTCAAAGGAGTGAATGCTGGTACAGCTCCACCGAACTGATCATCATCCATATAAAGTGCAAGCTCAGGATTATAGAAATATTCGAAATGGTCTGGATTTTCGTTGTAAGGTGTTAATCTGTTCCACTCATCTTTATCACCAATTGGTATAACTGCCTCATTTGTTAATGGCATTCCCAATCTAGAAACTTGTACCCAATCACCTGAAAAACTGATGTCATCACCAGCATTCAAAGTCTTTATAGCAGGTCTGCTAGCAGAAGCCCATACACCGATCACATAATCAGCATCAAGTATACTAGTTGGTTGTGCTGGAGCACCAGCTTTCAATAATGTAGATATAGGAATCTGAAGTGCAATAGAGTGAACATTGTATTGCGCCAGTGCATCTCTGACTTGACCGCCCTGTCTCGGAGAATCTCCAAGATCAAATATTGCGCCTAAATCAACGAAAAAAGGATCATCAACTGGTCCAGCAAAGACTTTCTCTCCTGTTGAAGCAGTAGTAACAGCATTATTAAATAATGTCGAATATGGTGTATTTAAGCCAGCACCACTTTCTATTGATCGAGGGCCTATATTGTTTGGAGGTACAACTCCATCTTGAACGATAGTTTGAAATGAAGCACCACCGTCTATACTTCTTTCTAAAGTATAAGTTGCTTTTAAATTCTGTAGACCTAGACGTATATTAAAAAATGTTGTCGGGTCTTCGTTCTCATGGGTAAATGTCATTCGATACACGATTTCATCACCAGGTATTGCAACATCATTGTCAATATGAATCTCATATCGAATGTTCTCACCAAAATTATAGTAATTAGGTCCTCCATGAGGTATCTCACCTGGGATGTAATTAGCTATTATAGTTATGGTGTTCGGATCATCTGGACTTCTAAATGCATAGAGGTCAGTATTGTCAGCAAGAGGATCATTAGAAATTAATGGCGCCTCTCTGTGACTAGAGCCAAAAGCAACCTGAGTCACCGTGAATAAGGCTATGTACACGAAGTACATGGTTGAATGTTTAAGTTTTGTATACATATAATGACAAAATTTTGTGTGTTCAAACATATTGTTATCAATCAGTTATTAATCATATTATTAAATAAGTATAAAAGCGGATTCCATTGATATCCATTTAGATTTACTAAAATTCTTGGTTTTGGAACTGAGTAGAGGTGTTAAAAAACAACGTATCAAAGTATTGATGTTTGCATAATAGCAAATATACTAACAGATGGTTGAATTCTAGCATAATCTTTAGTTTATAAAGAAAGCCATCGTGAGAATCTAATCTTGACACATATAATGATATAAAGATAACAAATATATTGTAAAAACATATTATTGTTTTTAATAATATGTTTTCTACAGTTTGATGGCTTTCAGAGGATCGAATTACTCTTCATTCATGCCGCTAACTACTATCAGCAGTGAGTTTTGCATTTAAACTGTATATAAAAAAGTTGCCCCTCCGCAAAAACGGAGGGGCAGTGTCAAGCATGCCATTCTCACATGACATCCTCTGGAGGATGCCTACGTGTTTTATCGTCCAATTGGATTGTACAATTCATGAATATTATAAGTTATTTTTGGTTTTGTCATCTAGTGTACACATTAAAATCAAATCCATAGCTATGATTTTAGAAATATGAACACTTCCCTAATGACACATAAAAGAACAATGTTGGATGATAAAAGTCTCCCAACTCGACTAGCTGTTCCGTCTATAGCAGTTTTAAATTTTTGAAATCTATTTAGGTCTACTAGATTAGTATTTTACTCTAAATGATTATGCAAAATAAATGTAAATACCCAAGACAATAATACAGATGGTGATACCAACATGTTTGGTGTATTTCCATGGCGTAATATCTACCTGTTTCGTATACTCTTGTACGTATGCTTCTTGTCTTGGTTGGAGCTTTCCTATCAGTAGCATGATACCAACGTTCAATAAAAATAGAACAGCCATCACATCTAAAAAGTGCGGATATGCCTGATTCTCAACTAGTGATAATGCCGCTTTACCCGTAATTCCAGAAGCTTTAGCAGCAGTAATGGCTTTATCAATAAAGTTAGGCTGAAGAATAAACTGACTAAGAATGTATAGCAAACAACCAGAAAGCAAGCCGATTTTAGCTGCTATTGCTGGTACATACTTGGTTGCATAACCCACGACAATGATGCTAAATATAGGGATGCTGTAAATACCATTAATCTCTTGTAAGTAATCAAATAAACTACCTGCATTGGCTATCATTGGTGCAATAAACATGGCAGCTATGGCTAGGATGATACCAAATATTTTCCCATATTTTACAACCGTTTTTTCTGAAGCTTCTTTATTGATGTGTTGTTTGTAAATGTCAATACCAAACAGAGTAACAGAACTGTTTAATACACTATTGAATGAGCTTAATATTGCTCCAAACAATACTGCAGCAAAGAAACCAACCCAAGCGCTTGGCAGCACCTTTTTTACAAGCAGAGGGTATGCAGTGTCGGCACTTTCTAAGCTTCCTTGAAAGATGTGATAGGCAATCAAGCCTGGTAAAACAACAATTATTGGACCTAGTATCTTTATAAAGGCAGCGAGCAATAAGCCTTTTTGTCCTTCTTTGAGATCTTTGGCCGCCAGAGCTCGTTGTATGATTTGCTGGTTCGTTCCCCAGTAAAACAACTGCACAAGCATCATCCCTGTAAAGATGGTGTGCAATGGCACAGGGTCAGTGGACGTTCCTAATGATTTGAATTTATCAGGATTTTGAGTCGTTAAGGTGCTGAGGCCATCTAAGATACTGCCATCACCAATCATCATTAATCCAAATATTGGGATCAAGATACCACCAATGAGTAAGCCTATGGCATTTATAGAATCGGAAATTGCAACGGCTTTTAATCCGCCAAAAACGGCATAGACAGAACCTATTATTCCAATTCCCCACACACAAATCCAAATGGATTGTGTATGTGATACGCCTAGTAATTCAGGGACATCAAACATCCCACTAATTGCTAATGAACCAGAGTATAAAATTACAGGAAGTAACACCACCACATAACCAGTAAGAAACAAAACAGAGGTTAATGTTTTTGTCGTAATGTCAAATCGTTTGGCTAAAAAGCCTGGTATAGTTGTCAAACCTCCCTTTAAATATCTCGGTAATAAAAACAATGCAGTCACTACCATTGCTATGGCTGCTAATGTTTCCCAGACCATCACAGACAAGCCGCTTTGGTATGCAGAGCCATTTAGACCTATAATCTGTTCTGTAGATAAATTGGTAAGTAACAAAGAACCAGCAATAACTCCTGCAGTTAAACTCCGACCACCCAAAAAGTATCCATCAGAGGAGGAATCTTCTGTATTTCGAGTTTTCAGATAGGATATGATTGCTACTAAAGAGGTGAATCCTATAAAGGTTAAGAACTGCATAGTTTATTGGTTAATGATTCGTTTTACTATTTACAGCAATAAAAGCAAACAACTGAAGATATCATTTTTACAAAAATAAGCTGCATCTCAAGCCAATAGCTTTTCAATAACTACAGCATAATGTTTATGTTCTAGTTGGAGCACCTTTTGAGCTATCATCTTAGCTGTGTCTTCTGGCAAAATAGCACAACTGGCCTGAAAGATATGCTCACCTTCGTCAAATCGCTCATTTACAAAATGGATTGTCATCCCTGACATTGAATCGCCATTTTCTTTAACAGCTTTGTGGACATTCATACCGTACATACCTTTCCCACCATATTTAGGCAATAGAGCTGGATGAATGTTGACGATTTTATTTGCAAAGGCATTGATAAGACTTCTAGGTATCAATTTTAAAAATCCAGCCAGAACAATTAGGTCAATACTTTCCTGCTGAAGCATTGATATAAATTCTGTAGAAGCGAGTTCTTTTTTAGCAAGAATATGCGAAGTGATTCCTTCTTTTTGAGCAATAGATAAAACGCCTGCGGTAGGATTATTAGTAACGATAAGCTTAACGAGTATATCATTGTTGCCCCTAAAATAGTCAACAATCTTTTGTGCATTAGAGCCAGTACCAGATGCGAAAATGCAAAGGTGTTTTATCATTATCTTCCTCTACGCAAACTGTTGAATTCTGAAGCTAGAGCTGGGTCAATCGCTGACATGATGTTGTATACTTTGTCTTTTTCTCCTTGGGACCCTTGGCTAAATACCTCTACTAGTTCTTGTCGTTTGGCATCAGAAAATAATTTAAGGATCATCGAATTTGGAAAAACTCTATTGACTTCCCCGATTGAAGTAAGTGCGCTTAACATAACTGCTCTAGATTTCTCAGTATCCTCGTACATTTCATCTAGACTTCTTCGGTGGTAATCATAGATTGCTTGACGATAAGGTTTAACTCTTGGGTTAAGCAAGTTCTCCACTAACCAGTATCTATTTCTTTTAGACCCGACGGCACCCCAAGATCTGTCAGCACCTGAGATATTTGGCGGTACTGCGTTGACAATACTTTGGGCAATTTGGTAATATTTTTCTCCTCCCAGAGGCGAGAAAGTATCATAATCAGTACCTAGTATGATATAGGCATAGTATGTCAAGATTGCGGATAGATTGTCAGAAAACCCATCTGTATTATTAAATATAGGACCGAATTGTTCATAGAAAAATTGGATATCATTATCTCTGAGTTTGAGGGTCTGAGAATAATAATTTGAACTGTAAACAGGCCTGGATGTCGAAACATAAAAGTCAGCTACAAATGAATTCGTCGATAGATCTTCCTTTACATTTATCTGTAAGGTGCCTTCGATTCTTTCTTCTGGTTCGAAGCTGTCATTTGTCCACACTGTATTATTATAAAATTCAGTTATGGCAGTTTTAAGCGTTTCAAATACTTGAGCATCTGCGACGTTAAGTCTTGGTGTATTGATGTTTACATCTATGCTCAATTCCTGACTTTTGCCAGCCAAAGCATATATGAACAATACGAAACAAATAAGAATTAGTCTTTTTGTCATGTTATGGTAACATTGTTACTATATGGTTAACGATGTCTTCGGCAACTTTCTTTTTCGATTTGAGTGGATATTTCTTAGAATTGCCATTTTTCGAGAATATTGTCACCTTATTTGTGTCTCCTTTGAATCCTGCACCTTTGTCTTTCAGAGAATTGAGGACGATCATATCGAAATTCTTTCTTTTCAATTTTGATTGAGCATTGGTAGCTCCTTTATCAGTTTCAAGGGCAAAACCAATATTTAACTGTTTGTTGCTTTTTTTCTTTCCAAGAAGTCCTGCAATGTCTTGTGTTCGTTTCAATTCAATCTTTAAGTTGCCCCCTTTCTTCTTGATTTTTAATGTTGATGTTTTGACTGGTGTATAATCAGCCACTGCAGCAGCAAAAATAGCTATATCTGTTTTAGAGTAGTGTTTTGCGCTTGCATCGTACATTTCTTTTGCAGTTGTTACTTGGACTAGCTTCGAACAGGCATCGTCTGCTTTGATTTTACTTGGACCTAAAATTAGGGTAACTGAAGCCCCGCGACTCAGACACTCATGTGCAAGTGCAATACCCATTTTACCAGAACTGTGATTCCCAATGAATCTCACTGGATCGATGCTTTCGAAAGTTGGTCCAGCAGTAATCAATATTCGTTTGCCTGCTAAGTCTTGAGTGCGTTCTAAATGGTCAGACAGAAAGCTGACAATATCTTCGGGTTCTGCCATGCGACCATCTCCGACTAAGCCACTAGCTAATTCACCATGCCCGACCGGGATGATAACATTGCCGAATGATTCTACTTTTTTAAGATTGTCTTTTGTACTCCCATGTTTCCACATGTCAAGATCCATTGCTGGAGCTAACATAACGGGACATTTAGCTGATAAGTAACTTGCAATCAACATATTATCAGCAAGACCATCAGCAAGTTTGCTCAAGGTATTGGCAGTACATGGAGCTATTAAGAAGATATCTGCCCATAACCCAAGTTCGACATGATTAGACCATGTATTAGACTCCATGAAGTCTGTAAAGACAGGTTCTTTTGATAGGGTCGAAATGGTAAGTGGACTTATAAAGCCAGTTGCAGTCTTAGTCATAATGACTTTGACTTCAGCTCCTTGCTTGATCATTAATCGAATGAGAGATGCACTTTTATATGCTGCAATACTACCAGAGATACCCAGCAGAATATGTTTGTCTTTAAGGACAGACATGTTTATTCAGCAGCCTTCTCCTCACCAGCTGCTTCTAGAGCTGCTTGCTCCAATAGCGGGTAAGAATATTCCAAATTCTCATCAACAAATTCAGTGAACCCTATGATTACTGGATTTGGTAATCTTTCGTAGAACTTAGATATTTCAATTTGCTCCTTATTCTCATGAATCTCTTCGATTGCATCTGTATGAGTAGCAAATTCATCTAATTTTTGATGAAGCTCAATTTTGAGTTCTCTATTGATTTGCCTTGCTCTTTTGGCAATCACAACGAGTGACTCATAAATATTACCAGTTGGGACAATTAATGTTTCAATGTCTCGAGGTAAAATGCTTGGCTCTAGGCCTTGTACTCTTGTTTTAAGATCACCCATTGTTAAATTTTTCTAATTCTTTATTTGATTTGCGTATAAAGTTAGTTATTTCTGACTCTTTATCTCCTTCTGGAAATTTCTTTAGGTATAAATTACTTTTTTCTAAAGAAGACAAATATCGTTCTTCCTTTTTTTCATAAACGCTGTTTTGGGCGAGTTCATAGCTTGATTTCGCTACCAAATAACGGATTTCTTCTTCTTTATCAGTCTCTGGATAGTCCTTGAGCATGTTTTCAAATGCGACTACAGACGAACTGTAACTCTTTAGCTTATAATATAGTTTTGCTGTCTCGTATGACTTTTTCTCCATTTTAGCCCTGATGTCATCAATAAGTTCATTGCATTGAGCAACTCTCGGACTGTCTGGATATTTGTTGACAAAGACTTGTAATCCTTCGATAGCCTTTTCAGAAAACGTCTGATCTAGTTTGTATGTCGGTGACATTCTCGTATTTGCAAACGCGGACATGAAATCAGCTTCTTCTTTCTTATCACTATTACCAAATGTGTTGGTAAACTGTTTGAAGTAGTGAGACGCTGAGATATACTTCTTTTGATAGTAATGAGCATATGCATAATTGTATGCAATTTCCTCTGCTTCGGCTTGACCTCTGAATGATGGAATAACCAATTCATATAAGGTGATTGCTTTATAGTAATCTTCAGCCTCATATAATTTATTGGCCTCTGATAGCATCTTTTTAGGATTGTTACTGGTGCGAATCGTTTCAAATTCTGACCTACACGAAAACAGTAAGCTAATGCTCATGAAGAAAAGTAAAGAAAAACCAGCAAGGCTATTTTTCATAAGGCGGCAAAAGTACGATTATTAAAAGAACGCTACAACCATTTTATAAGCTAATTCTAAAACATCTTTTAAGAGAGATTTAACGTAAAAGGAGCTTTTTTACTTCAATTACGCCGTTTTTCATTCAAAATATAGCATTAGCTTAGTTTGGTATCTGTTTTATTAAAGAAAGTTATCAAATACAGTAATCCATCTAGTCATTAAGTTTCATGGTTCAATTACTATTATAGCATGTAGTAGTATTGTCAAGCTCACTTAGTTACAGTATTTTGTAGTTGAAGGCATTAAGATCAAATCACAACTCATGAATCATAGATATTTAAGTAAGCTGACTGTTTTGGTATCATTATGCATTACTATTGGATTTTCTTTTGTTTGTACAAATGGCCAAGCACAAGACATCATATCAGGTAATGTTATGGATCCCAATGACGAGCCAGTTATCTATGCACATGTGTTTTTGAAAAACAATCAAAAGAAAGGTGCTGTGACTAATGAGCTCGGTCATTTTTACTTGAGTCTAGGACAAGACTTTATAGCGGATACCATAGTGGTGAGTATTTTGGGATTTGAAACTTTTTATCTACCCATAAATGAAACAGATGCCAAGGATATTAGAATCAAGTTGATACCAAATGCATTTTTACTTGATGAAATCACAATTGTTTCAGATTCTTATTTGCGTCATGTGATGAAGGAAGCTGTTAATCATATAGAGAATAACTATTCAAGTAGCACTCATGAGATGAAAGCATATTACCAAGAGTATACAATCTCAGATGATAAGTACTCAGAATTTATTGAAGCGGATGTTCAATTTAGATTGAATGGTTATCAGGCCAAATTGAATTTTGAAAAATGTTACTTAAATCAATTGCGAAAGACTGATGATACACGAAATTTGCCTGATCGATTAAAGGGAGGTGTCAATGCCATTTACTTTACCAATGATAAGAATCCAATAATTAAAAAATCATTTTCACATTATAAATTAAATCAACAGTCTAACGATATCAATAAATTATTAGCAGGATTAGATGCGATAAAAAACTTAGAACTGCTAGATTAAACAATTCATTCTGGAGATACGATTCTTGTCATTAAGATGGATGATCCTGTTTTAGGCACCATGGGTTTGTTTACAGTTGCAACGATAAATCTATCAGATAAAGCTTTTATGAAGTTTCAATTTGGTAACCTTTTGGATCAAGAAAAAGATTTCTCAGAAATACACTACCGTAAAATAGATGGCTTATATTATCCATCACTAATAAGAAGTGTATCTGGCTATGAATTTGATGATAAAACAAAAAAGCATCACAATGTAAGGAGTTTGATTTTCTATCAAGTTATTGATGATCCTGCTTTATTCTCTAAACATAAACGAAAGAGCAAACTCAAAAGAGAGGTTAACATTCGAAAACTAAAATATAAGTATGATCCTGTGTTTTGGGAAGAATATCAAGTTGGCTCTCAATTAAGTGAGACTGAAATTATCAAAGCCAGCTTAAATAGAAAGAAAAAACTGAAAGATCAATTTGAGCAAAATGCCAAACGTCGTTCAAAATTTTAGAATGGCACTATCTATATTTTAAATTTTTCTGGAGTAAGACTTACTCTGTAAACTCTTTACAAGTCTCATTAGAAGTCAATTGATATTGTTTACAAACAGACGAATAAAAAATTAGGGATTTCTTGATTACCCGATGAATTGGCCCTGAATGATTCCAGCGAGGACAGAGTGGTTCGCCTGCTCGCGAATTAGATTGACTAAATGTCAATCTAAAGTGAAGGAACCGTCCCGATAGCTATGGGGGTCAGAATCGGAAGGGTTGCGTTGTTAGCCAAGGGATTTATCCTGCGGCGGAGTGATGAAAGAAGATGCAATTTGGCGTGATTTTTTGTGCAAATCATGCAAAATTTATTCTATGATTAATGTTGTCTTTAGAGGAATTCATGCAATATTTATTCTATAGCTAATGTTATTTTTAAAGAAAATCATTCAACAACAAAATCCATCAAACTACCATCCTAAAAAAGTTGATCGGCCATCTTGCGATCATTGCTCAGTCTTGGCAATTTATTTTGTCCACCAAGTTTACCTTGTGATTCCATGTATCGATTAAATGAGCCTTTTGATAATGACTTAATCTTGAGTGGTTGTAAAATGTTACCTACAATCAAATCTTGATAATAGATGTTTTGACGGATCATCTCTTCATCAAGTGCTTTGGCGACTTCAGTTAAGTTGTCTGGCAGCGTCTCAAATTCAATGAACCACTCATGGTGTGGCAACGTGCCATCTGCTGCTTTCACTTGAGGAGCAACAGTAAATTCATTTATTTGGAGCTCATATTTTTTGCTGACAATGGTCATTGCTTCTTCTACTTCTTTAGCAATGACATGTTCGCCAAATGCAGAAATGAAATGTTTGATTCTGCCAGACACTATAAGTCGATATGGATCTTTAGAAACAAAGCGAATGGTGTCACCAATATTGTACCCCCAAAGTCCAGCATTGTTATTGATGATAATTGCATAGTCTTTGTCTAGTTCCACATCTGGTAATAGAAGCCGCGTCGGATTTTCATCAAAAATTTCATTAGCAGGAACAAATTCAAAGAAAATACCTGAGTTAGTATTTAATAATAAACCTTGATTATTGACAGTGTCCTGAAAAGCAATAAATCCCTCTGATGCTGGATATGTTTCTAGCGAATGAATGGAGTCCCCGATCAGATTCTCAATAGTATTTCTATATGGTGCATAGTTGACACCACCGTAGACAAATAAAGATAAGTTTGGAAAGACATCTTTTATTGTTTCTTTACCTGTTCGATCTAGTAAGCGTTCAAAATACATCTGCACCCAAGGTGGAATTCCACTTATTAATCGCAAGTCTTGATTGTGTGTCTCCTCAATAACTTTTTCTAGTTTTTCTTCCCATTCTTCGATACAATTTGTCTTGTAACTTGGAAGCTGATTCCCTTTTACAAATGCAGGTATCTCATGGTTCACAATACCAGAAAGCCGTCCTGTCTTTATGCCGCCAACATTAGTTAATATAGGTGAACCAGATAAGAATATTAGTTTGCCGTCAAAAATTGAAGTGTCTTTTCTCGATGAGGTAAAATTGAATAAAGCATTTCGTGCTGTGTTGATGTGGTTGCCGATGCTGTCATCTGAGATTGGAATATATTTTACACCTGAAGTTGTTCCTGAGGTTTTTGCGAGGTACCGTGGCTTTCCTGGCCAAAGAATATCTGATTGGCCATTCTTGACTCGATCAAAATATTCATGCTGTCCTTCATAGTCTTTTATCGGCACGTGATGACAGAAATTCTTGTGCGTCTGAATTGAATTAAAATTGTGATCGATACCGAATTGAGTGTTTGCGGCTTTTTTAATTAGTGTTTTGAATATTGCTTGTTGATCTGCAACAGCATTGCGTGCAACTTTCAATGTTTGCTTTTGGAAGTAATTTGCGAATGGTTTTATTAAAAGCGACTTCAACGAGTAGTTCAGATTTGATTAACGTATGCAAGTTAGACATAGATCAGTCAACAATAAAGGCTATCGTTAAACAATCTTTAGTCAAACCTCAAATCTTCAATATATACACCTGGAAATTTATCGGCATTAAACACAAAGACATCATCATGGTATATGCCATTGGGTATCACTTCTCCAACTGACATGGTGTACTTGATACCATCTTTATAAAACACTTTTGATTCCAATAATAATTGATTTTTAGTATCAATAGTGACGCGCAACTTTGAAAAATCAGAGTCAGGGTCAATTGGTTTGAATTCTATATAATAGATGTTGCCTTCTTTATTAGTGATGGCATATTCATAAGAATCCTCATCGAACATAGCAAGGATACCTTTCGGTGATAAATTCACAACGGAAGCTTCATCGTCCTCATCTATGTCATTGATTTGTACTTCATTATCATCCTTAAGATAGAGCCACATCGAATTGCCATCAGAGTATATGGTCTGTGCTTGAGTTTCCATAAAGTAGTTATCGCCTTTCTGGATTAACTTTCCTTCTTGCAAAATTGGATCTTCTTCAGGTATCTCCATACTTATTGAAAAACTTGCTTCTATGGAAGAATAGCTGTTGTACTTAGATTCCAGCTGCCTGACCAATTCAAGGGCGTCGCTGTCTTGAATCAACTGGGCATTCAACTGTAGTGTCAAACCAAGGATGATCAGAGTGGAAAGTACTTTCATAAGCGTCTATTGTATGTTAAAACTAACACCTTAAAGACGCATTACATTACGAGGGTGATATTAAAGTAACGTTAATGTAATTTTTTGCTGAGAGCATAAACAAAAAACGGAGCTCCACCTGGTGAACCTCCGTTTTATGATTTGCGTCTAATTAGATTGTCTTCTAAGCATCTTCTCTCAATACGCCAACTGCATATAAAGCATACGTGAATAGTGCTGAGACCGCAAATACGCATAATACTAGTAAAAGTTCTGCCATAGAAATGTTTTTTAGTTAACTTAAGATAACAATAAGTTTCTAATAAATCAATTGATAGACAAATAATATTTAAAAATAGCTTGTATGCAGAATAAATATAAATATATATGCCATAATGCAAAATATTATTTCAAACACATTATATTTTTATTTAATATGATAGTATATGTTATCTTTAACATATACTATTTATGTTTTATTTAACATTAGTAAAAACAATCACTGTTGTTGTTGATCCTTAGTTCTTTAGCTTAAATTATGTAATCTTTTTAATATCAGAGATTAAACTATAAAGGTCATATGCAAGATCCTTTTTACCCGCATTTTCAAAATAAAAAAATACAGACCTCTGATATAGAAATCAATCTTGTGATTGGTGGTCAAGGTCCACCTATATTATTGCTGCATGGATATCCACAGAGCCATATCATGTGGCATAAAGTCGCTCCGGTTTTAGCCGAAAAGTACACAGTAGTTGCTACAGATTTAAGAGGTTATGGAGATAGTGGTAAACCAAAAACTGACCAATATCATTTTCCTTACTCCAAAAGAGCTATGGCAAAGGATCAAATAGAGGTGATGGCTACCTTAGGCTTTGAGACGTTTAAGGTGGTGGGGCATGATCGTGGTGCTAGAGTTGCTCATCGCATGGCATTAGATTATCCACATCATGTAGAAAAACTTATCTTATTAGATATATTGCCTACATTATGGTTGTATGACAATACAGATCAAGCATTTGCAACTCATTATTGGCATTGGTTCTTTTTGATACAGCCATATCCATTACCAGAAATGCTAATTGGAAATAGTTCTGATTTTATGGAAAAGGCAATATTTGGGCCATTGGAGGCATCCGGAGCTTGTATGCCTGCGTCCATCGTAGCATATAGTCGTACCGTAAAGGATGCTGATATCTTACATGCGTCTTGTGAAGATTATAGAGCGGGTGCGACGATTGATTTAGCTCATGACAGAGCTGATATTGACTCTCGTATCCATTGTCCACTCTTGATATTGTGGGGTGCTAAAAATCCCGCTTATCAGCGAATGGACGTTCTTAAGATTTGGAAAGAGAAAGCAGAGAACGTGATAGGTAAGGCAGTTGATTCGGGACATTTTATAGCTGAAGAAATCCCGTCAATTTTATTAGAAGAAATCAATACCTTTTTATAATTTATAAGGGCTCATAGGCGGTATTTATTAGTTAGAATTAATCCTTCATTAGACATAAAAAAATGACAAAATCAGATTACTTATGGAATCGTTAATTCAACTTTTGCAATATTGTATAATAGCATATTTAGGTTTAAGTCTAGATTTTTTCAATTTTTTTCTACATAAAAGGTATGGCATTATTAGATGCAAATACAATAGGAAGCTCAATTGGATTTAAGCTGATCATTTTCCCAGGTATTTTAGCCTTATGGCCAATTTTACTTTTCAAATTGAAAAAATCAACTTAATCATGGAATACTCCCATCGAAAAAACCACCTCAGAATATGGATAGTAATTACTATCGTTATTAGTTATTTGTATTTCACTAGTCTATATAAAACTATGAGTTTAAATTATACAGCTGTAGGCTGGAACGTACAAAAGAAACAATATGTCTAAATCCTTTGGCTTGGCATATTCTTGTTTTTAGGTGTCTATATCGCCGCTCAGCTTATTCTACATCCTACTATCTCTATGGAGACTCTTATAATTCGTGGTACTGCGAGTATTGCATTTATACTACTGCATATCATTCTGATTATAGGCCCACTATGTTGTCTTCAAAGTAAATATTTGCCACTATTATACAATCGACGTCATCTTGGCGTTTCCATGTTTTTAATGGCAGCGATTCATAGTGTTTTTTGCATTATTCAGTTTCATGCCCTCGGAGATATTAACCATCGCAAGGGTATTGTCTATTGACCTAGTATTGACCCCCCAGTTGACGGAAGTATTGACCCCCCTAATGCTCGAAGCTGACCCCCCTGTTTTATTCAGCTAAGACTTCTAAAAGTATGTAGAATGGTGATGAT
>Ga0114957_1001934_pt1 | contig 21015 bp, 14 predicted proteins | sample BantaG_FD_87175 | JGI IMG/M metagenome (GOLD analysis project Ga0114957, IMG submission 87175) | Marine algal microbial communities from Bantry Bay, Ireland - BantryBay_4 metaG | ecosystem: Host-associated > Algae > Red algae > Unclassified | place: Bantry Bay, Ireland | collected 2014-11-21 | reverse complement strand
TCATTGAATTAATGAATGGTGATTATGGATTCAAGATTATGGATTTCGAAAATCGTGTTTATACACATAAAAGTTCACAATTAATTCGAAATCCTTAATCATAATCTTGAATCCATAATCTTTTAAACTTTAGCTTTTTTAGCTTTTAGCATTGCTTTAAACATTTGCATGCGCATTCTTACATCAGGACTCCACCAAACTTCTTGAGCTTGATTTAATTCATCAAGAGCAGTTGCATCATTTGCGTCTATGGCTGCCCACCAATCTTTTCTTAATTTTGCTTTAGTATTAATTAAAATATCTGAGTTGGCTTGAAGATATTGCTTCATTCGTTTTTCAGCACGTGGTAGCACTTCTTCCAATGGAACTACTTCATCTATTAATCCATCCCTTAAAGCTTCTTGATTATTTAAAAGCTTACCTGCTAATATGTGTCGATATGCTTTGCTATGACCTAACCAAACTCCATATCCATAAATAAGGTTATTGGAAATTTGAACATTAACCGCTACTTCATTTAAGCCTAAAGTATATTTCTCTCCTTCAGCCATTATTCTATAATCAGCAGTAATCGCTAAAACAGTACCTCCTGCTGGTGAATGTCCTGTGACTGCACATATAAATGGTTTGGGGAATTTCACCATTTCAATATGCAGCATCCCAAAAGCTTTAAAAAACGCTAAAGTTTTTTCTTCTTCATAATCATATAATTCAATCAAATCTAATCCCGCAGAAAAAACGCCAGGAAGTCCAGTAAGAATAACTCCTTTTACATTATCATCTTCTTGAAGATTTTTAAAAGTTGCTCTAACTTCAATAACCATTTGAAAATTAATGGCATTCACCTTTGGACGATTCATTTCAACAATTACATAATCTCCTTTTGATGTAATATTTATGTATTCCATATTTTAAAATTTTGACTAAAAGTAGGAAAATTAATAGGTAGCCGTGGTATAACAAGTTTAATAAAAGGATAGCACACGTAGCACGACTCTCCGATTCGTGAATATTCACGACTCAGAGAGTCGTGCTACGTGTGCGACATACGATGTGTATAAAAAAAAAGCCCTGCTAAATAATAACAGGACTTTTACAAAATATTTTAAAAGCTTAATAAAAAATACTAAGCTTGTTTTTCTAACATTTCCACCACTTGGTTAAATACATTCTCTCCAGTAAATCCAAACTTCTCATCTAACACCGTATATGGTGCTGAATATCCAAAATGAGTCATCCCAAATACTTTTCCATTCGCTCCTACCAATCCTTGCAAAGTAACAGGTAATCCAGCAGTCAAACCAAATTTAGGAGAATAATCAGGTAAAATAAAACCTTGATATTCAGCTGATTGATTTCTAAATAATCCTTCTGAAATGGCTGAAACAATCCGGACGTTTAATCCTTTTTCAGTTTTTAATTTAGCAGCGCCCTCTATCAACGTAGCAACCTCAGAACCATTTGCAACTAAAACCACATCAGGAGTAGCTTCACAATCTTGAACGATATAAGCACCTTGTTGTGCTTGTAAAGCATCCGCATATCGAGTACTCCCTTCACGAGCAGGAAGCGATTTTATATTTTGACGAGAGAAGATCATTCCTGTTGGCGTTTTTCTATTTTCAAAAGCCATCTTCCAAGCAACAGTAGTTTCATCCACATCTGCTGGACGCAAAGCCAATAAACTATTATGACCAGAATGGTTTTTCAATTGCTCTAGTAATCTTAACTGCGCTTCTTGTTCGATCGGCTGATGAGTCGGGCCATCCTCTCCTACTCTAAATGCATCATGCGTCCATATAAAAATCACAGGCGTTTCCATCAAAGCAGCTACCCGCATTGCAGGTTTCATATAATCAGAAAAAGCAAAGAAGGTAGCACATACTGGAATAACTCCACCATGTAATGCCATCCCAATTGACAAGCCAGCCATTGTTAATTCTGCAACACCTGCTTGAAGAAATTGACCTTTAAAATCACCTTTCTCAAACGCAGTAGTCTTCTTTAAAAATGCATCTGTTTTATCACTATTAGAAAGATCAGCAGAGGAGACAATCATATTTTCAACATGATCTGCCAAATAACTTAAAACTGTTCCAGAACCGTTTCGAGTTGCAGCATCAGCTTTTTGTTCTATTGCTGCCCAATCAACTTCTTGTACTTTTTCAGAAAAGAAACTTTCTAATTTCGATGCACGATTAGGATTTTCTGATTTCCAAACTTCGTAACCTGCTTTCCGTTTTTTCGCAGCTTCTCTTTTTCTATTTAAAACTGCATCGTAGTATTCTTTTACTTCAGGAAAAATTTGAAATGGATTTTCAGGATCACCACCTAAATTTTTAATGGTACCTTCTATATCTGTTCCTGTTTTACTTAAAGGTTTTCCATGTGTATCCACTTTCCCTTCATAACTTTCACCTTCTGTAGTAATGGCACCTTTACCCATTGTTGTTTTTCCAATAATCAAAGTTGGACGATCTGTTTCATCGACTCCTGCTTGGATGGCATGTCGAATTGCATCTGGATCATTTCCAGCAATGGTCAAAACATGCCAATTCCATGCTTCGTATTTTTTTGCAGTATCTTCTTGTGTTACTGCATCAACTTTTGTTGATAATTGAATATCATTGGCATCATAAAACATGACCACATTTCCCAATCCTAAAAATCCTGCGATACGACCAACTCCTTGAGAAATTTCTTCTTGTACCCCTCCATCGGAAATATACAAGTATGTTTTATGCTCCACGACTTCTCCAAAACGCGCTGCTAAAAATCGTTCAGCAATTGCCGCACCCGCTCCAAAGGCATGTCCTAAACCCAATGGCCCTGATGTATTTTCAATTCCTCTTTGGACATCAACTTCTGGGTGACCTGGAGTTGGACTTCCCCATTGACGGAAATTCATGATTTCTTCAATCGTATAATTTCCTAATAATGTTTGAATTCCATATAACATAGTAGACATATGCCCTGGATCTAAAAAGAACCGATCTCGCATTGGCCAAGACATATCATCCGGGTCATAATTCAAAAATTCTGAGTAAAGGATTTGGATAAAATCTGCTCCACCCATGGGCCCGCCAGGGTGACCTGATTTTGCTTTTTCAACCATTGCTGCGGCAAGGACTCTGATATTATCAGCAGCTATTGTTGCTATTGTTTTCTCTTCTATCTGATTTGACATAAGGTGATTATTTTTAAAAACTAAATGATAAATCAAAAAATCACCGCAAAGATAAGTTTAGTAATGAATAATGAATAATTAAGAATGAATAATTTCCTAACAGTTGTGGGAATGGTGGGAATATCGAAGTGTGGGAATATCGAAGTGTGGGAATATCGAAGTGTGGGAATATCGAATATCGAACAAGGAACAAGGAATGTCGAAGTTTGTCGAATAATGGTGATCGGTACAACTCACAAGTATTCGTCAAACTTCGACATTCCTTGTTCCTTGTTCGATATTCGATATTCAAAACACATAAAAAAACTGCCCTTCCATCCTATTTAGGTAGAAGGGCAGCCCACACACTATGAGAACACCCATTATTAATTTTATTAATCAAAACTTTTTTTAATCAAAATTGAAATATGAAAATTCAATATTTCTTAATTTTGTTTTTGATCAGATAAAATTGATAACACTTTTAATATCGACAATTTTACAACCAAATGATGTTATGGAAATTAACTATGGGTTAAAATTATATTTATAAAATATTGATAACCAATTTTTTAATTATTAAAACAGTTGAAGGTTAAAGATTTTAACTTGTAGTTAAAAATTCTTAATTGGATTTTTTTTGGTAAATTTGAAGATAAAAACATACAATATTTATTATTGGTAGGTTTCCCAAACAGCAGGGTAACTATTAAAAATTAACCAATAACAAATCATCCAATTAATGATTCCACAAAAAACGGTACAAGAAATAATCGATACAGCTAAAATTGAAGAAGTAGTTGGCGATTTTGTGAATTTGAAAAGAGCGGGTTCAAACCTAAAAGGGTTATGCCCATTCCATAATGAAAAGACTCCTTCCTTTGTAGTTTCTCCTGCAAAAAATTTATGTAAATGTTTTGGTTGTGGAAAAGGTGGTGATCCTATACGATTCATTATGAATCATGAAAATATGGATTTCCCCGGTGCGCTAAGATATTTAGCGGAGCGATATAATATCGTTATTGAGGAAGTCAAAATGACTGATGAGCAACGACAAGAAAGACAAAAAAGAGATAGTCTTTTTATTCTCAATCAATATGCTGCTGACTATTTTGCAAAAGAATTGTTAGAAACGGATGAAGGGAAAAGTGTAGGACTAAGTTATTTTAAAGAAAGAGGTTTTCGGGAAGAAATCATTAAGCATTTTCATTTAGGCTATACCTCCAAACAAAAAGATAGTTTCACTTTACAAGCAACACAAGATTCCCACAGTTTAGAACTATTGAAGAAATTGGGTTTGACGACTCAATATGGTTCTGATTTTTATCGGGAAAGAGTTATGTTTCCCATTCGAAATTTGAGTGGAAAGATAATTGGTTTTGGAGGACGTATTTTACAAAAAGGAGCCAAAGCCGCCAAATACATCAACTCTCCTGAATCAGATATTTATTATAAAAGTAAAGTGCTTTATGGTGCTTACTTTGCTAAAGGACCAATTCGAAAATTAGATGAATGTATTTTAGTGGAAGGTTATACGGATGTGATTTCTTTGCATCAAGCAGGTATTGAAAATGTAGTGGCTTCTTCTGGAACGTCTTTAACGATTGGGCAAATAAAATTAATTAGCCGTTTTACCCAAAATATAAAAATTCTTTATGATGGAGATAATGCTGGAATCAAGGCTGCATTGCGTGGATTAGATTTAGTATTGGAACAGGACATGAATGTAAAAGTAGTGTTATTGCCTGATGGAGAAGATCCTGATTCTTATTTACAAAAAGTAGGTACGGAAGCATTTAATAAATATTTAGAGGAAAAAGCAGATGATTTTATTTTCTTTAAAACTAAACTTTTATTAGCTGAAGCTAAAAATGATCCAGTTAAAAAAACTCGATTAATAGGAAGTATCATTGATAGTATTGCTAGGATTCCAAATTCATTGAAACGTTCGCTTTACATTAAGGAATGTGCGCAGATCATGGATGTGGAGGAAAAATATTTAGTGGCAGAAGCCAATAAGACTTTAGAATCATTTGTAAGAAAAAGTACTAATCAAAAAAAATACAAGAGTAGAAATAACCAACAACAACATAATCCCAATTTCCCACCACCTCCTAGTGCTCAATTTCAACCTCATATGGAAATGTCTCCTGAGGATATGGCACAGGCAGAAGAGTTTGCACAACGTCAACAAGGCAAGCCTAAAAAGAATACCTCAGGTGATGGATTTCAGGAAAAAGATATTATTCGAATTATTGTAACTGGTGGTCATTTGATTTTTGATGCGGAGGAGAATATAACTGTTGCTCAATTTGTCCTTGCAAATATTCAAGATGTATTGGAAGATTTTGATAATAAATTATATCACAAAGCCGCAACTTTAAGTTTACAAAGATTGGTAGATGAGCAGCCTTTAACTTTACAATTTTTTATTGGTCATGAAGATGATGATATTGCTCAATTGGCTTTAGATTTATCTACCTCTCCTAATGAGTATAGCGAAAATTGGGAAAAGAAATGGGGGGTAACATTGCAAACCCAACCTAAGCCCGAAGAGAATTTTACGAAGGATAGCATACATTCTTTGAAGCGATTCAAATTAGTAAAACTGCAACGTATGTGTAAAAAGAGTCAAGAGGAAATGAAAAATGCTTCAGAGTCAGGAGATGCAGAACAAGTCAATAATCATTTAAAAATGGTTATGAAATTAAAACAAATGATAAGTGAACTAGCAAAAGAATTAAATACTGTTGTTTTTAAATAATGATACAAACCCCTGATTAACAATGTCTTACAGATTTTTCTATATTCTTTTTATCGTTTTTATTTTTTCATGTTCGGAAACAAAAATTCCTGAGACACTTGATGGTGAAATTTGGTCCCTCCAAAGTCAGGTCATTCAAATCTCCGATACCACCTACGAAAAAGGTGCTGATGGAATCTCTAATCCACAGATTACTTTAACTGAATTACCTATCAATTTCAGAGATGAAACTTGGACTTTTGCGAATCAAGAATTAAAAATAGTTACCAAACTCCAAAGTGGAAATGTTTCAGAAATTAATTTTAAAGTGGTAAATACGCCTGAGGGATTTATTCTGAAAAATGAAAATGAAGAGGATAAAATTTGTAAAATTACTAAACGGTCTCAAAACGAAATGGTCTTGGAAGCGGGAGGAATAATTGTTTTGAAAAGAAAAAAATAAAAACAGAAATCATCCCGAATTTTTAAAAGTGTTTTTTTAAATTGGAATTGAGTAATATTTTTACAGATTTTCTGATGGTTTTATGGTTACGCTGCGCTATGGCTAAATGGTTTTTTTAAAACCATATAACAATAGCGCAGCGTAACCATACAACCATTCATCCCACTATATTTATTCTAAAGAAAATCCCGAATTTTCTATTTCGAAAATTCGGGATGATTCATGTTTAAAAGCTAAAATATATTAATTCTTATTCTGCATTTTTCCCTACACAATTCAAATCTTCAAACGCAACTTTTAATCTAGTCACAAAAGATTCTTCCGCAGCACGTAACCATTTACGAGGGTCATAATTCTTCTTATTCGGCTTATCATCTCCATCAGGATTACCAATTTGAGTTTGCATATAATCTCTTTTCCCTTCGTAGAAGTTTTTCACACCATCCCAAAATGCCCATTGCATATCAGTATCAATATTCATTTTGATTGCTCCATAACCAATGGCTTCTCTAATCTCTTCTTGGCTAGATCCACTACCTCCATGAAAAACAAAATTGATTGGATTATCTTTTGTTTTGAATTTTTCTTTTACAAACTCTTGAGAATTTTTCAAAATCTTTGGAGTCAACTCTACATTTCCAGGTTTGTAAACCCCATGAACATTTCCAAAAGCAGCCGCAATAGTAAAACGATCACTTACTGCACTTAGTTTTTCATAAGCATAAGCCACCTCTTCAGGTTGAGTATATAATTTTGAAGAATCTACATCCGTATTATCTACACCGTCTTCTTCTCCTCCTGTTACTCCAAGCTCAATTTCCAAAGTCATACCTAATTTATCCATTCGCTTCAAATACTCCACACAGACTTCAATATTTTCTTCAAGTGGTTCTTCTGACAAATCCAACATGTGAGAACTATATAATGGATAACCTCTCTCAGCATAAAAACGCTCTCCTGCTGCCAACAAACCATCCACCCAAGGCAATAATTTTTTAGCACAATGATCAGTATGTAAAACTACTGTTACACCATAAGCTTTAGCCATAGCATGAACATGAGCAGCTCCAGAAACTCCACCAAAAATGGAGGCTTTTTGATCTTCATTGGAAAGCCCTTTTCCTGCATGGAAAGCTGCGCCACCATTTGAAAATTGAATAATTACTGGAGAATTCAAATCTCTAGCTGTTTCTAAAACTCCATTGATAGAATTTGTTCCAATAACATTTACCGCTGGTAAAGCAAAGTTATTTTCATTAGCGTAATTAAACAAATCAGTTACCTCGTCACCGTATAGTACTCCTGTTCTAAATTTTGTAGACATGTTGTTTTGATTTTAAAATGTTGTTTGTTAATAAATATTTATGGATTAAGAATTCAAGATTATGGATTATGGATGTCGAATAATCTTGAATCCTGAATCAGGTAAGTCACAAGGTGAATTTTCTGATAGATCAACCAAACGCTGAAAGTTGAATTGATTTGGCAAATTATTCACCTTGTGACTAAATTTGAATTATATAACTCCTTTTTCGGCAAGGTATCTTTCTGCATCTAAAGCTGCCATACAACCTGTCCCCGCTGCCGTAACTGCTTGACGGTAAACATGATCTTGAGCATCGCCACTCGCAAAAACACCTTCTACATTAGTAGTAGATCGATCAGGATTCGTTATAATATAACCAGTCTCATCTGTGGTTAAATATTCTTTGAAAATACCAGTATTAGGTTTATGTCCAATAGCAACAAAAAATCCAGTAACATCTAATACTTGTGTGTCACCTGATTTATTATTTGCTACTCGAATACCTTCAACAGTACTTTCCCCTATGATTTCTTTTGCTTCCGTATTCCAATGAACCGTAATATTTTCAGCTTTTAAAACTCGCTCTTGCATAATTTTAGACGCACGCATTTCATCTCTTCGTACTAGCATATGCACTTCTGAGCAAAGCTTAGAAAGATAAGTTGCTTCCTCTGCTGCGGTATCTCCTGCTCCAACTACCACTACTTTTTGACCTTTATAGAAAAAGCCATCACAAACTGCACACGCAGATACTCCACCTCCATTTCTTGCAAACTCATCTTCTTTTGGTAATCCTAACCATTTGGCACTTGCACCAGTAGAAATAATTACGGAATCGGCATGAATTTCAACACCTGCATCCGTCCACACTTTATGAACGTCTCCAGAGAAATCTACTTTGCTAATCATTGCCATCCTAACATCTGTTCCAAATCGTTCCGCTTGCTTTCTAAAGTCATCCATCATCTGAGGCCCCATAATTCCTTCTGGATACCCTGGATAATTTTCAACGTCAGTCGTAATCATCAATTGCCCGCCGATCTCTGGACCAGTATATAAAACAGGACTAAGATTAGCACGTGCTGCATAAACTGCCGCAGTATAACCTGCTGGTCCTGAACCAATTATCAAACATTTTACATGCTCAATTGTATTCTCCATCTTAAATAATATTTATTTGGTTAAATTCTTAAAATATAAAAAACCATATGTGAAATTTGAATATGGTCGAATTCGAGCGCAAAAATAAGAATAATTTTATCCAAAAATGTCTTGTAGTATTTGAATTTTAAAATTGTTAGTAAATTTTACGCTTTGGAAATAAACCGAACTACGAACGCTTCGCTTGACGAACCATGAACCACTAATTCTAAATATTGTGAATCCGTGGTTCGTCAAGCGAAGCGTTCGTAGTTCGGTTTTATTAAAACCAGTTGATTTTAGGTGGGCTTAATTCTATTAGAATTATGATAATGGCTTAACAATTGTGAAGCTAAGAAGTTTAAATTATCTTTAGGAATTCAATAGACTTGTTATCTACTTTCAACTATGGAAAAAATAATAGAAGAATATTATCGAGACTATCAAAAGAATTCTGACAAACTTGTTTTGGAATCTTACTATAAATTAATGGCCAAAAGCCATAAAGGTGATTCTAAAAAAGTCAACGATCGTATAATTGCTATAAAAAAAGTAATTAAGGAAAGGAATTTAAGAGTTAAAGAACCAACCAAATCCAATCCAAACATTTCCCAAAAAGAAAAATATAATAAGGGCTTGAAGGATGCTGTTAAGGCATTTTCTATTGGGGTTTTTATTTTTATTGTCTGTTTGTATTTAATGGAAATATTTGATGGCAACAAACTATTTTTAGTGGGAACAATCATAGGTGCAATAAAAATATTACAAGGAATAATTACTGGAGGAGTTGTTTATTTTTTCAAATTGACCGATAAATCGTAGTTCTATTTGAAAAAATTAAGATAAGTTAGAAATAAATTCGACAATAGTTTTTGAATCTGAATTAATAGTTCCTAAAATCCCACCCAATTTATAATTATCAAATCCGACAAAATATAATCCTTTTTGCTTCCCCTCTCCTATTGGTGTTTTGGGTACTTGATATTTATCTAACAATCCTTCTACATTTTCTACAAAATCTTCAACTTTTGCTCGGTAACCTGTAGCTAAAATAATAGTATCAAATTCTCTTTTCTCTCCATTTTCTAACACCACGCCATTTGAATAAAATTCATTTATTTTTTGAATGATTTTTATCTTCCCTTGTTTGATATGTTCCACGGTTCCTAAATCAATAACTGGTGTCTTTCCAGTTTCTCTTAGTTGGACAGTAGGATGTTTTTTCGAAAGCGGTACACCATATTTTGTCAAATCACCAATGATTACTTTTCGAATTTGAGTACCCAACCAATCACCGATTCCAAAAGGAATTTTCGCTAATTTCTTAGCTGTTAACTGAACAGGTCTTCCATTTACATCTCTTGGGACTATGGTAATTGGACTACGTACGGCTAAGGTTGTTTCAATATTATTTTCACTTAAATCAAGAGCAAGTTCCGCACCTGTATTTCCCATACCAATCACTAAGACCTTTTGATTTTTAAAAGGTTTTGCATTTTTGTAATTTCTACTATGGACAATTTCTCCCTTAAAATTATCTTGTCCTTTCCATACGGGAACATGGGGTACTCGATTGACTCCTGTTGCAATGATTACATTATCAGCAATAAAGTTTTTGGATTCATTGGTAGAAATCTGCCAACTACCTTCAATATTTTTTATAGAATTTACAGTAGAATTAAATTGAGGTTTGATATTAAAATGCTTTGCATAGCTTTCCAAATAATCCACTAGTTTTTGCCGTGGAACATAAAGCGGATAATCTTCTGGAAAAGGCAAATGAGGCAAGTGAGAAAGTTGTTTTACAGTATGTAATAAAAGTCGATCATAATGATTGTGCCAACTCCAAGCAATCTTATCGGTCTGTTCCAACACCTCAAAATCAAGGTTCGCTTTTCGCATCCGACCTGCTACTGCAAGACCTGCTGGGCCTGCTCCGATTATGATATTCTTTATTTTTTTCGACACAATAGATATTTTTAATCAAAATCAAAATGTCAATCAAAATCAAAAATCGAATAACGTGTTTTCACCGTTCGCATTTTGATTTTGATTGACATTTTGATTTTGATTGTTATTTTGATTTTTCAATTATTTCCAAACCGTTTTTCCTTCCGCTAAGATTCGATCATTTTTTAACATGACATGCAAAAATGTATTTTCATCAAATTTTTCGATTAAAACTTTTACCACATCATCCAAATAACATTCTTCTTTGAATCGCATTTGAAGCGATTGTAATTGTTTTGTTTTTAAAAATTCATTGGGCAAGGTATCCAACATCCATCTGAAATAAAAGAAGTTACTTAGGTGTTCGTTAAAATCAAGGTCATGAAATCCAACATGAAATTCTTTTTCATAAATAGGATTTTCAATTTTAAACTTCATTCGAGGTGGTCGAGGCAATTTTTCAAATTCATTAGATGGAATTAAAAGTGACTCTATGTCTTCAGGATATTTTGACATTTTTCGAGTTTCAGTATTCATCAATATCCAAGAGGAACTTGCTTGTGCAAGAACTTGATTTTTTTGATCCAGTAATTTAAAATCTCGGAAAGTAAAGATTCTTTCTAAACCAGTTGGATAAGTAGTGACCCGCAATGCTTCTCCTAAATCAGGCTGTCGGAAAAATTCAAAATATTGTTGATGTAGCACCCAAGCTAATTTTCTAGGTGCTAATTCTTTAGCTGAAACACCTACTTTTAAGACATGCTGCATTGCGGACTCATGCATTTTAAATACCATTGATGGGATTGTTGCACGTTGAAACATATCAACATCGTAGCCTTTTACTTTTTCATCATCAACAAAGATGAGTGGATTGTTTTCCATATTTATTTTTTGAATCACATAATACTCATTACAGCTGAGCCACAATAAGTATTATAAGGCTTAAAAATTAAATCCCTAATTTAGCTTTAGCAGCAGCCACCACCTTTTTAGTATTCCCAACAAAAACCTCTTCATCAATAAAAATCACAGGACGTTTTAAAAAAGTATATTCATCTATAATTAATTTTCTATAATCTTTTTCTGTGAGTGTTTTTTCATGCAGTCCCATACCTCTGTATTTCATTGCCCTACGACTAAATAATGCTTCATAAGAACCGACTTTCTTTTTCATTTCATCCACTTGTTTTGCAGTCATTTTTTCTTCTTTAATATTCTGCATTTCGAATCCTTCCAAGCCATTTAATTCTTTAATAATTCTTTGACAAGTCGTACAATTTCCTAAATGATAAATTTTTCTCATAAAAAGTGTTTTATATTTTCAACAATAAGTAGAGCCTATTGATTAATCAAGTATTTTAGTTCTGCAAATAAAATTATAATTTCGCAAAACAGTTCAATTTGATCTGTCATTTTTATTTAATAAAAATTTTATGAAACATTTTCCACCTTCAGAACTTATTCTTAATCCAGATGGAAGCATCTATCATCTTAATTTACTTCCAGAACAAATTGCTGACACCGTAATAACAGTTGGTGATCCTGACCGTGTTCATGAAATTTCAAAATACTTTGACACCATTGAACACAAAGTTCAAAAAAGAGAATTTGTAACGCATACTGGAACTTTTAGAGGCAAAAGATTAAGTGTAATTTCTACAGGAATTGGAACAGATAATATTGATATTGTGCTAAATGAATTGGATGCTTTGGTGAATATTGATTTAAAAAATCGAGTTGAAAAAACAACACTCACTTCACTAAACATCATTCGAATTGGTACATCAGGAGCCATGCAACAAGACATTCCCGTAGATCAATTTTTAATATCTCAATTTGGGATTGGATTAGATGGATTAATGCATTATTACGATACTCAGAATAATGCGGAGGAACATATGACCTTTTTACATTTTATGGAAGATGTGTCCAAAAAGACTAATTTCCCTATTCGACCTTACATTGCTTCGGCTGGAGAGAATTTAGTAGAAAAATTAGCCTATGATTTTAACAAAGGAATTACTATAACATGCCCTGGCTTTTATGCTCCACAGGGTAGAATATTAAGAGGAAATATTTCTGTAAATAACTTGTTAGAAAACTTAAGTCAATTCTCATATAAGGACTTAAGATGTACTAATTTCGAAATGGAAACTGCGGGAATTTATGGTCTTGCTAACTTATTAGGACATCAAGCCATTTCTTTCAACGCAATTTTAGCAAATCGTATCACCAACGAATTTAGCCAAAAACCTAAAGAAACAGTACAAAGTTTAATTGAATTAGTGTTAGAAAGAGTCACATTATTAACTTAAGAAATAATTTTTAATATATTATTTAAAATAAATATAAAAATAAACATATATTAGTGTTTCTTTATTTTTAATTCATTCAAAGAGACACTAAAAAAGACACTATGAACCTACATGCAATCATCATTGAAGATGAACAAGCCAGCCTTGATAATCTAAAAAATATCCTCAAAAGTTATTGTCCTAATGTTCGAGTTATTGCCGAAGCAAGAAGTGTAAAAGAAGGTGAGTTAGTTTTGACTGACAAATCACTTAAACCTGATGTTGTTTTCTTAGATATTAACTTGAACAATGAATTGGTTTTCAACCTTTTAGATAAACTAGAAAGTATCAAATATGAAATAATATTTGTGACTTCTTATCAGGAATATGCAGTCAAAGCATGTGCATACAGCTGCATTGGATATGTCTCAAAACCGATTGATCCAAAGGAATTAGTGGAAGCCGTGAAGAGAGTAAAACCTGTTAAAGATGAAGACATGAAAGATCGATTAGAAGTTTTTAGAGGACATCTTTCTCATCTCAATCCTTTCAAAAAAATTACAATTGCATCTTTGGACGAAATGCATTTTGTCCATATTAATGAAATTGTAAGACTACAATCTGACGATAATTATACTATTTTCTATACCAAGAATAAGGAAAAAATTGTGGCTTCAAAGACCATTCGAACTTATGAAGAAATGTTTGCTCCATTCAATTTTTTCAGAGTACATCGTAGCCATATTATCAACCTTAATTACATTCAAAAATTTGTAAAAGGAGATCACTCTCATTTGATAATGGATGATGGTCAAAAAATAGAAGTGAGTCGGAGAAGGAAAAGTGCTTTCTCCGAAAAACTAAAAGAACTTCAAAAGGAACTGGCCTAAGTTTTTCCATAAAGTAAAATTTTAAATTAAGTATCATCCATAGGGTGTACAGAAAATTTATTTTAATAAAAAAAGATTATGGATTATGGATTAAAGATTATGGATGTCGAATAATTGTGAATATTCGCATGTAAAACACGATTTTCGAAATCTATAATCCATAATCTTGAATTTTAAATCAAAAAGTAAAATTCATCATTCAAAATTATTTTTCCAATTCGATTTGTTTAAATTGTGGTAATAATTTTATCATAAAACGAACAAATCAAATTAATTATGAATTGGAATCATACTGTTGAGAAACTTCAATTACTGAAAATTTTACTTTGTACACTCCTCATTTTCAGCATCTTACCACTTTCCGCACAGCGAAAAAGAAAAAACAAAAAAGTTAATACACCTACTGCTTCCGCATATGATGACAAACTATTGGATGTAATCGAATGGCGAGAAGTAGGACCATTTAGAGGAGGAAGATCTGGTACGGTTACAGGAGTTCCTGGAAAACCTAATCTATTTTACATGGGTACTACAGGTGGAGGAATCTGGCGAACTCAAGACGGAGGTCGGACTTGGAAAAATATTTCTGATGGATTTTTTGGAGGATCAATTGGAGCCATTACCGTTAGCGAGTCAGACCAAAACGTAATTTATGCAGGGGGTGGTGAAGTTACCGTAAGGGGAAATGTTTCATCTGGTTACGGGATCTGGAAATCTGAAGATGCTGGAAAAACTTGGACACATAAGGGATTAAAAAAATCTAGACATATCAGTCGAATAAGGGTTCATCCAAAAAATCATAACATTGTATTTGCATCCGTCATGGGTAACCTCTATGCTTCTAATGTTGAGCGTGGAATATATAGAAGTAATGATGGAGGAGACACTTGGGAAAAAGTATTATTTGTCAATAAAGATGCAGGGGCTGTTGACTTAACTTTCGACCCAAATAATCCTAGAATCTTATATGCCAATACTTGGAGAATTCGAAGAACGCCTTATAGTTTAGAAAGTGGTGGTGAAGGAAGTGCATTTTGGAAAAGTACCGATGGTGGAAATAGTTGGGTTAATATTTCTTCAAATGAGGGATTACCAAAAGGGACTTGGGGAATTTCTGGAGTAACTGTTTCACCAGCCAATTCTGAACGAGTTTGGGTGATTATTGAAAATAAAGATGGTGGTGTTTTTCGATCTGATGATGCAGGAAAAACTTGGAAAAAATTAAATAGTGAAAGAAGTTTAAGACAACGGGCATGGTATTATTCTAGAATTTATGCTGACCCTCAAGATGAAGATGTGGTCTACGTACTCAATGTTCGTTATCATAAATCTACAGATGGTGGTAAAACATTTAAATCTGCAAATGCACCTCACGGAGATCATCATGATTTATGGATAGCTCCCGAAAATCCCAAAAGAATGGTTATGGCAGATGATGGTGGAGGTCAAGTCAGTTATGACGGTGGAGCAACTTGGTCAACGTATCACAATCAACCTACTGCACAATTTTATAGAGTTACCACCGACAATCATTTCCCCTATCGAATCTATGCTGCACAACAAGATAATTCTACCATAAGAATTTCACATCGATCTTCTGGCTCCTCAATTACTGAGGAAGATTGGGAAAGAACTGCAGGTTGCGAATGTGGACATATTGCTATTGATCCTACTGATAATGACATTGTGTATGGAGGGTGTTATGATGGTTTGCTTCAGAGACTAAATCATCGTAATGACCAACGAAGATCTGTAAATGTTTACCCTGATAATCCAATGGGACATGGAGCAGAAGGAATGAAATATCGGTTTCAATGGAACTTCCCTATTTTCTTTTCTCCTCATGAAAATAACAAACTATACACGGCATCTAATCACCTTCATGTTTCTACTGACGAAGGTCATTCATGGAAAATTATCAGTCCTGATTTAACTCGTAATGAGCCTTCAAAATTGGTGAGTTCAGGAGGACCAATTACAAAAGATAATACTTCGGTTGAATACTATTGTACCATTTTTGCAGCGGAGGAATCCTCCAAAGAAAAAGGATTGATTTGGGTAGGATCTGATGATGGTTTAGTTCATATTACAAAAGATGGTGGGGAAAATTGGGATAATGTAACGCCTAAAAATATGCCCGAATGGATCATGATTAATAGTATTGAGCCAAGTCCATTTGATCCCGCAGAGGCTTACCTTGCTGCAACCATGTATAAATCCGGGGACTTCCGTCCTTACCTTTATAAAACAAAAGATTACGGAAAGACTTGGCAAAAAATTGTAAAGGGAATTGAGGGCGAACATTTTACAAGAGTGATTAGATGTGATCCAAAAAGAAAAGGATTATTGTACGCAGGAACGGAAGCAGGGATGTATGTTTCATTTAATGATGGGAATTCCTGGCAGCCGATGCAATTGAATTTACCAATTGTTCCTATAACCGACTTAGCAGTAAAAGAAAATAATTTAATTGCTGCAACACAAGGGCGTTCTATTTGGATTGTTGATGATTTAACTCCTTTACATCAAATGGAAAAGAATCTTGTAACAAGACAATTACATTTATTTCAACCTAAACCTACTTATCGAATGCAAGGTGGTGGCGGTCGAAGTTCTTTAACTCAAGGGACTAATCATCCCGCTGGTGTAATGGTCAATTATATCATTAATGATTTGACTGATTCTACCGAAGTAAAACTTTCTTTTCATGACAAAAAAGGAAATAAGATTAAAGAATTTTCAAACAAAGCCAAAGAGAAAAAGGATAAGCTAAAGGTTGAAAATGGAGCTAATCAGTTTAATTGGAATATGCGTTATGAAGATGCTAAATCATTTGACGGTATGATATTATGGTGGGCTTCAATGAATGGGCCGAAAGCTTTGCCAGGAGCATATGAAGTTCATTTAACGGTAGACGACATGGTACAAGTGGCTGATTTTCAGGTACTTAAAGATCCAAGAATTGAAACAGATAGTAAAGGATTGCAAGAACAATTTGACTTTTTAACGGAAGTTAGAGATTTAGTTTCTAACGCTCATAACACTATCATCGAGATTAGAGATGTGCGTTCTCAATTAAAAAATTATACAAAGCGGTTAACTAAGGATGAATCTACTCAATCTTTATTTGATAAAGCTGCATCAATTGATTCTATGATGACTGTGATTGAAAATGAACTTTATCAGACTAAAAACCAAAGTCGACAAGATCCACTTAACTTTCCAATAAAGTTGACCAATAAGTTAGGACACCTTAATTCTCTAGTTCAGGGTGGTGACTATCCTCCTACCCTTCAAGCCATCGAAGTCAAAAATGTTTTGAGTAAAGAAATTAATCATCAGATAGAATTATTTGAAACTATAAAAAATGAACAATTACCCATTTTTAATAAAATGGTAAAAGAAGCTCAGATTGATGCGATTATTTTGAAGAAATAATGTGTTAAATGGTTCGTATGTGTATATGGTTACGCTTCGCTATGGTTATATGGTTTTTGACAAAATGTGATCTTTATTATTTTGGTCACATTTTGTCAAAAACCATATAATACTATAACCATGAGCGAAGCGTAACCATAAGACCATTGAACATAACCATCAAAATATCCGTAAGAATATTACACAGTTCTCAAAGAAAAATACCTCTTTTAAAAATCAGGTATGATTCATCTTTTTTTTTACAAAAATCTCATTTTCTTTTTTTTTATAAATATTAGAATATATCTTTGCTCTAAATATATTAAGATTATTTATAGTATTACCAACCCATTTTAGATAAACACAACCACTTTTTTATAACTACAAATCTGAACTGTTTCCAAAAATAAGAGTTATCGATGAGTTCGATTTCGGGAATTTTAATACCCAAAAAAACAAATCTTCTCATCCACAATTTTTTATTATGATTATTCCAATCACTAATATTAAAAGGTTACTTCATTTGCCATTAGCACAGCAAATATAACCTTGCAATTTATAATTATTAAAGTAAGTATTTTACCTCAACCATTAATCAAAAACAGTTTATACCATGAAACAATTTTACATTTCTGGAAATTCATTTCCATGCCTATTTTTGACTTTAATTATCTTTTTTATTCTTCCATTTCAAGCCATTTCTTCTAACAGTTTTTTTAATGACGGTGGTGTAATTAGTGCTAGTCAAACTGTCTTTATGAATGAAACCCCTGCAACTTTAGTTGAAACGGGAGCACCTGCTTTTGCTGGGCCTTATGAATATTTATGGATGATTTCTATTCCTAGTGATCCTGTACTTAATCAATGGAATCCAATTCCAGGCGCAACTAATCCTGATTTTACTTTTTCAGGACCAATAACTGTGACCTCATTATATACTAGGTGTGTTCGACTAGCAGGTTCAAATGACGATTATGTGGAAACTAATGCTATTGCCATTAATCTTTTAAATGCTTTACCTATTGATTTAATTTCCTTTACTGCAAAAGACAATGGCAATGGTACGGTTCAACTAGATTGGGTTACAGCAAGTGAAAGAAATAATGAATTCTTTCAAATTGAATCTTCAAATGATGGAATAGATTTTAAAGAATTAGGAAGAATTGAGGGTGCAATTGATAGTGAAGAACGAAATTATTATTCCTATCAAGATCAAACTCCATTTTTTGGAAATAACTATTATCGACTAAAACAGGTTGATTCTAATGGCGATTTTGAATATTTCGATATCATTTCCATAAAACTGACCAAAGGATTTAGAGAGATTATTTCCCTTTTCCCAAATCCAGTAAGTGATAATCTGAATTTAAAAATAAATATCCCATTGGAAAATAATCCCAAATTAGAAGTGATTAATACAATTGGTCAAATAGTTTTTGAATTGAATTCAATCAACTCATCATCTATAAATCTTGATTTTCAAAACCTTTTAAATGGGGTTTATTATTTAAAAATAATAGATAATAAGGAAGTCATATTTTTAGACAAATTTATTAAACTCTAAAAAGTTAACTCAAGTTGTGATTTGTAAAAAGATTAAGAAATAATATTTCTAGATCGTTTTACAAATCACAACTTACTGATAATCAATAGTTTACAAAAGAACAGATGGTTTTATTTGATTGACATTTAATTTTTTTTTCAAAAAAAAAATGGTGAATTCCTTTTTTTAATTAAAAAGTTATAATTTTACCAAATCAAAATGTAAAAAAACATACTGTTCCACTCTAAACTGTCCAACTCAAAAAAAATTTAATTATACTTCCAAAGAGTTTATTCAAATCAATTTATTTTATAAAAGTGATTTGATATAATTTTTAGGATTTATTTATATCTTTAAATATCAAAGTATTTAATATTTGATATTTTTCACAGTCATAAAACCTATCCGCAGCCTGTTCTGTAGCAAACAACAACAAGTATTATAACCTTTCTATATTTTTTGTAAAGGTTATATTCTATTCAATTAGCAAACAGGTAAAGACATTACTGAGAAAAAAAGCTTTTTTCAATAGTTTTTTTTCGAACCAGAACCGTAGTAATTGTCATTACTTTTTCATAAAAGTAGAGTCTTTCACAATCAAGATTTAGAGGCTTTTCTCAACACTGTTCCACAAAAAAACTTTATTGGCTATACTTAAGCCTTGTATTTCTATTGACAGAGATGCTAGGTTTCTTAATATATCACAGAATTAATTTTCTGTAATTTTTTAAGCAAATTTTTATTCATCTTAAACCAACGAATTATGGTTCCTAGAATTTACTCCCAAAACATTAAATCAAGACTTGGTATAATTTTACTTTGTCTTTTCGGTTATGTCTTTTCATTTGGACAAGCACAACCTGTTTTTAGTAATCCTTGTCCTACAATGGCAACTGTTACCCTTCCCGCAGGAGGAGGTACGATTACTTTTACTAATACAAATATTCCTGCATTATTAGGCGTAAGCGCAACAGATCCTGATGGGGTTTCCGCGATTACTTACTCCGCCTCTCCTAATTCTATTGATTGTTCAAATATTGGTCCTATCAGCATTAATGTTACTGCAACAGATAATGATGGTAGTGCTATTTGTGCTGTTAATGTTACAGTAGAAGATGGTGGACCTCTTGCCGTTTGTAATAATTTTACTGCAGTACTAGATGCAAATGGAGATGTTACTGTTAATTTTGCAGATGTCGGTGGAAATAGTTCCAATTGTTCTGGAGTTTTTACCGCTCAAACTATTGACGGTGCTGCTTCACAAGCTTATGACTGTACAGATATTGGAACATTTGCAGTTACTGTATTTGTTTCTGACGCAATAGGTAGTGATGATTGTATGGCAATGATTACAGTAGAAGATAATATGAATCCAACTATTACTGCTGGTACTACTCAGGGTAATATTGCACAAAATAATGATGCAAACATGTGTAGTGCTGTGGTGACTTATACCACTCCTACATTTGATGATAATTGTGGTGGCACAGGACAAGCAGCTACTGCAATGACTGGACCCGCTTCTGGTTCTGCGTTCCCTGTTGGAACAACAACTGTAACACACTCATTTACAGATGCAGGTGGAAATACAGTTACGCAAAGTTTTGATGTAGTAGTGACAGATGCACAAGCACCTACAGTAAGTGCGGGCGCACAGATGAATATTACGACTACAACAAATTCTTCTATACTATGTGGTGCTGTTGTGAATTATACTGTTCCTACTTTTAATGATAATTGTGGAGGTATGGGACAACCAGGTATACGTACAGCAGGTTTTGGTTCAAATACTACTTTTCCTTTAGGAACGACAACTGTTACTCATTCATTTACAGACCAAGGTGGTACAACTGTTATGCATTCTTTTACAGTAACTGTAACAGATGATGATGCTCCTACAGTAGTTACTCCTACTGCAAATATTACAGTTAATAATGATCCTGGCATGTGTTCAGCTGTTGTAACTTATACCCCTCCTACTTTTGAAGACAATTGTACTATGCCAATTACAGGAATGTTAACTACAGCTGCAACTACAGCTTCTGGTTCTACTTTCCCAGTAGGAACAACAACTGTTACTTACTCAGCAACTGATGCAGCTGG
>Ga0114957_1001933_pt1 | contig 21021 bp, 19 predicted proteins | sample BantaG_FD_87175 | JGI IMG/M metagenome (GOLD analysis project Ga0114957, IMG submission 87175) | Marine algal microbial communities from Bantry Bay, Ireland - BantryBay_4 metaG | ecosystem: Host-associated > Algae > Red algae > Unclassified | place: Bantry Bay, Ireland | collected 2014-11-21 | reverse complement strand
TGGAGATCCCGGGTTAATAACTATTTGGAGAGGATGGATTAGACTAGAAGGGGCTGCCGAAATGTATGCTTTGCTTAAAAACTAAAAACCCACATCAAAAGATGTGGGTAATAGTAAGCTTTAAAAGTGGCTTTTTTTATTTAAAAGTTAGTGCATATAAGATTAACTAACCTTTTTAAATATCGAGGAGAGTAAGTCTTTTTTGCCCTCTTTTTTTACATTCACAAAATAAATCAAATCATCAATTAACTGAACATCAGCTTTGTTAAATGGCAAAAACTGAACACCATAACCATTGGCACCTTGCCATACAATTTTAGCATTAATGTTTCTTTCGCGACCACTGACATTCATTTGAAAAATAAGCTTATCATTTGGGGCGTAGTTTTGATTGGTAGACTCTAATAGAGCGCCAGTTAAACTGATATTTTTTAAGAGTCCATTTTCATCGCGACGTCCATAAGTCTTTCTAAATAATATAGGAAGGCTTAATACAACCCTTGGTGCCACTTCATTATTGTTTAGTTCCATTGCAAAATCTCCTGATTCAAGGCTATTAAACCTTAGCTAATAAGTTTTAAACTTAAACTTACATCTAATTTATCGGGTTTGAGGCGTAAATATTAAGAAATATTAACAATTTTTAGAAGATTTCGAGAAATAGGCAAGAATATATACAGTTTTTAGAAATTCCTGTTTCGGTATGAGTCGCCTGAAATTGAAAATATCTTAATAAGCGCTGATACACGATTAAAGTCTTGCTATTAGGGTAAAAATCAAGCAGTATATTTTCATAATAAAGGTTTTACTTAAATATTAAAAAGTAATAATTCTATATTCGAGCCTGAGTTATACCGAAACAAATCCCAAGGAAAATCTTAAATAAATAATAATCAAGAGGTTATGTAATGGCGAAAGCTGATGATACTACTCCAGTAAAAAAGAAAGCTACTAAGAAAAAAACAACTAAAAAAACTACAGCGAAGGCAAAGCCAAAAGCTGAAGCTGCCCCAAAGGTGGAGAAGCCGGTTGAAAAAAAGCCAGCGGCAGAAGCAAAAGCTCCAGCAAGTACTGGTGAAGCGAAATCAAATGATAAGCCGGCTGCATCTAAACCAACTCCAAAAGCGGGCTATAAAGAAGTAAGGTTTGAGGGCCGCGGCCGCAAGGGTGGCTCAAAGTCAGACTTTAGAAGATCGAATAACCACAGTAATAAAGGTGGTGGTAAAAACAGAAACTATCGTAACGGAAATGGCAATAATGGAAATTCTGGAAGAAATGATAATGATGAGCCAGAAGTTGAAATTGACTTAAGTGATATTAACTTAACAGATGAAGAAAAAAACAGCTTAAACTCTAAGAACCTAAAGTCTAAAAATATTCAGGAGCTACTAGATTTAGGAATTAAGTTAAAAATTGAAAATGCTGCGGGAATGAGACGACAAGACCTTGTCTTTAATGTTTTAAAGCGTGCTGCAATGTTGGGTGATATTTTCGGAAGTGGTTGCTTAGAAATACTACCGGATGGTTATGGTTTTTTAAGGTCTCCAGATTACAATTATTTACCGGGCCCAGATGATATATATGTTAGTCCATCACAAATTAGAAGAATGGGACTTAGAACTGGTGATACTATATCTGGTACTGTTCGCCCACCAAAAGATAATGAGCGCTATTTTGCATTACTTAAATTAGAAACTTTGAACCATGCGCCACCAGAGCAAAGTAAAGATAAGGTATTATTTGATAACCTGACTCCACTTTACCCTGAAGAGCGTTTAACTTTAGAGTATAAGCCAAATGAGTACACTACGCGCGTAATTGACCTTATGGCACCACTAGGTAAGGGGCAAAGAGCACTAATTGTTGCGCCACCACGTACTGGTAAAACGGTAATTATGCAAAACATTGCTAAATCAATTGCTCAAAACCACCCGGAAATTAAATTAATAGTTTTACTAATTGATGAAAGGCCTGAAGAAGTGACAGACATGTCCAGAAATGTGGACGGTGAAGTTGTAAGTTCAACTTTTGATGAGCCGCCAACACGTCATGTGCAAGTAGCTGAGATGGTGATTGAAAAAGCGAAGCGTTTAGTAGAGCAAAAACATGATGTTGTAATTTTATTGGATTCAATTACTAGACTTGCAAGGGCTTATAACACTGTTGTTCCTCCATCTGGAAAAATTCTATCTGGTGGTGTTGATTCAAATGCACTCCACAAGCCAAAACGTTTCTTCGGTGCCGCTAGAAATATTGAAGAGGGCGGAAGTTTAACGATTATTGCAACAGCCTTGATTGATACCGGATCAAGAATGGACGAAGTTATTTTTGAGGAATTTAAAGGTACGGGTAATGCTGAAATAATCTTAGATCGTAAACTAATGGAAAAAAGAACATTCCCTTGTATGGATATAAATAAATCTGGAACAAGAAAAGAAGATTTATTAATTGATAAAAAAGATCTTAATAGATTATGGATTCTAAGAAAGGTATTAGCTCCCATGAATGTGGTTGATGGTATGGAGTTCTTGTTAGATAAACTTAAAAATGCCAAAACTAATGATGAATTTATGAACTCTATGGGAAATTAGCTATTAAATATAGGTGCAATAAGTGGGCTGTAAATTTAGATTATGGCCCTTGAGGTGAGATGCCTTAATGAAATTGTTTTTATATTTACCAAAGGTTAATTATGTTTAAAAAATTAGATGAAGTAGAGAGTAATTACGAGCATTTACAAATGAAACTTCAGGATCCACAAATTACGTCTGATCCTAAGCAATACACCGACTTAATGAAAGAAATAGCAGAAGTTGAAGAGATTGTTCTTAGTTATAAAGATTATAAGTCATGTAAAGATGGTATTAAATCAAGTTTAGAGATGCTTGATACTGAAAAAGATGAAGAAATGAGATCTATGGTAAAAGAAGAGCTAAATGAGCTTAATGCCAAAGCAAAATCTATAGAAGAAAGCTTAAAAATATTACTTTTACCGAAAGACCCAAATGATGATAAAAATATTATCCTTGAAATAAGGGCGGGGGCCGGTGGAGACGAGGCAAGCTTATTTGCTGATGAGTTATTTCGTGCCTACTCTTTTTTTGCTTCAGATCAAAAGTGGAAACTACAATTAATTTCAACATCACCTGGAAATGCCGGTGGGTTCAAAGAAATCATAGCCAGTATTTCTGGTGTAAAAGTTTACAGTAAAATGAAATTTGAAAGTGGTGTACATAGAGTGCAGAGAGTTCCTAAAACAGAGTCTCAGGGTCGAGTACATACATCAACTATTACAGTGGCTGTTATTCCAGAAGTTGATAATGTTAAGGTTAAAATTAACCAAAATGACCTTAGAATTGATACTTACAGATCAAGTGGTAACGGTGGACAGTCAGTAAACACTACAGATTCTGCTGTTAGAATTACACATGTACCATCGGGGCTTGTTGTAACCTGCCAAGATGGTAAGTCACAGCTATCTAATAAAGAACAAGCGATGAAGGTTTTGCATGCAAGACTTCACGCAATTGAGGAAGAGAAAAAAATGAAAGAGGCCTCTGATGACAGGCTCTCACAAATTGGGACAGGTGATAGGTCAGAGCGAATTAGAACATATAATTTTCCGCAGTCGAGAATTACAGACCACCGAATTGGTTTTACAACTCATGCAATTAATGACATTATGGGTGGGAAAGTAGACATTATCCTGGAGCCAATAATTACCCATTTTCAAGCAGAGTCATTAAAAAATCAAACGCAATGAATTTAAAAACATTCATTGAAAACTCCACCAAGCAACTAATAGCCCAAAATATTGAGTCAGCAGGTATAGATGTAAAGTTTCTAGTTTCAGATTATTTTAGTTATGAACTACATGACTTGATTATAAATGAAGCCCAGCCACTTGAAGAAAATGATATACAAAACCTATCTTTACGTATTAATCGGAGGCTACTTGGTGAGCCAGTGGCTTACATTTTAGGTTATAAGTACTTCTATAAATCTAAATTTATAGTTAGCGATAAGGTTTTAATACCTAGGCCAGAGACTGAGTTATTAGTTGAGCAGGCTCTTGATTGGTGCTCCGACAAAAAAAAAATAAAAATTTTAGATATGGGATCTGGCTCAGGGTGCCTTGGGCAGAGCGTTTTAAAAGAGCTAACAGGTAGTTTTTTGCTGTCATTAGATATAAGTGCTGAAGCCACGAAGGTTGCTAAGCAAAATGCTGCGCAACTATCTTTATCTGAAAGTATTAATTTTGAAATTAAAGATGTTAATGATTATGCCATTAACGAATACTCGGAAGAGTTTGATTTAATACTAGCAAACCCTCCTTACATTGATCGTAGCAGTGGTTTTGTAGAAAAAAATGTTAAAAAATTTGAACCCTCAATCGCACTTTTTTCAGATAATAATGGCCTAAAAGATATTATTAGCTGGAGTGAAAGAGCGGCGTCATGGCTAAAGCCCGGCGGTTTATATTTAATGGAATTTGGTGAGAATCAATATTTGGAAATCGAAAAAATATTCAAACAAAATAATTTTTTTATGGATATATCTCTACATAAAGATTACGCTGGGTTACCAAGGTATATTAGAGCTATTAAGTAATACTGAAAAATAGATAAGACCTCACAGATTAATATAAAATTTTTTTAGTTTATATCGTATGAGCCTGACGCCTTTGAAGTATCTCATGCTAAGGAGAAAATAATGCAAAAAATGGTTATTAATGGTGGCAACAAACTCAATGGTGAAGTCCAAGTAAGTGGTGCAAAAAATGCCGCATTGCCAATACTGTTTTCAACATTGTTAGCTGATGGCGAGCATATATTTCATAATGTTCCAGACCTCTTAGATATTAAATCAACCAGAGACTTATTGGAGTCATTCGGCTGTGAAACGAGCTTCAATAACAATACTTTAAAAATTACAGTTAAGCCCTTAAAAACTTATGAGGCTCACTACGATTTAGTTAGAAAAATGAGAGCTAGCATTGTGTGTTTAGGTCCATTATTAGCGCGTCACAAGCAAGCCAGGGTAAGCCTACCCGGTGGTTGTGCAATTGGAAGTCGTCCCATTGATTTTCATCTTAATGCTCTTGAGCAACTAGGTGCAGTGAGTGAGGTGACTGCAGGTTATGTGGTTTCCAAAACTTCTGGCTTAAAAGGTGCGCAAGTTATGTTTGATATGCCATCAGTAGGAGCCACAACTAATACTTTAATGGCAGCAGTTCTGGCAGATGGAATTACAACTATTGAAAATGCAGCCAAGGAGCCGGAAATTGTGGACCTTGCTGATTATTTGATGAAAATGGGCGCCAAGATAAAGGGTGCAGGTACAGGTATAATAACTATTGAGGGTGTTAAAAGTTTATCACCATCTGAGCATAATATTGTTGCGGATAGAATTGAGGCAGGAACCTTATTAATTGCAGGAGCCATAACAGGCGGCTCGGTTAAAGTTACAAACTGTAATCCAAAAGATGTAGAAGCTTTAATATCTAAGATGAGAGAGGCTGGGTTTTCAATTGAGGTAGGTAAAGATTTTGTTAGTGTAAATGAAGCCAGTAGCTGGAAGGCTGTGGATGTAACAACAACACCTCACCCGGGGTTTCCAACAGACTTACAGGCACAATTTATGACTTTAATGACTCAGGCTGATGGCTCAAGTATTGTAACCGAAACTATTTTTGAAAATAGATTTATGCATGTTCAAGAGCTTTTGAGACTTAATGCTGACATTTCAACTAAGGCAAGGGTTTGTGTTGTTAGAGGAAATAAAGGCGAGTTAACGGGGGCTCCAGTAATGGCGACAGATTTACGAGCTAGTGCAAGTTTAATATTAGCTGGACTTGTGGCTAAGGGCGAGACAATTGTTAACCGTATTTATCACTTAGATCGTGGATATGAGAAATTAGAAAATAAGTTAACAAAATTAGGTGCTTCCATTAAAAGAATCGAATAACATTATAGTGTTATGAATAAAAAAAATGCACAATGGCTGATTAGATCTAATGAGGGTAAAATTCAGGGCCCCATATCAACCCGTGAAGTAATGCTATTAATAAATAATGGTGAGTTTGATGGTACAGAAAGTATCTCAAGTTACCCGGGTGGGTCATGGCGCCCAATAAGTCACAATAGTGAATTTTATGATTTTCTACTAACAAGTTTAAGTAAGGTTGAATCACTAGATGATGATGAGACCAATTGGGATATTGATTTAAATACGACTAAAAAAGTTGATGCGGTGAAAAAAGAAACTCCAAAGCTTCCGGACACGCCCAAAGATGTGCCGCAGATTAAAAAAAGAAAAAAATTAATAAACACCAAAGAATCACCTGAAATAAGTAAGCCAATTAAAAGTACTTCTAAAATAATAGACAAAAGTGATGAGTATGACTTTTCAAAAGAAAAAGTGAAAAAAGAAGAAATCAAAACAGTTAAAAAAGAATTGGCAGTTAAAAAGAAAGTAAAAAATAATAAAAGTGATAGTTTGCTCAGAAAAATATTAATACTAGCCGTGGGCCTTATTGGGGCCTATTTATTTTTAGGCCAGGGAACTAATAAATCTACTGGTGATATAACTTTTCTTTATCCAACAAAAAAAATCGACCTAAAGCCAGAAGATGTTAAAAAAGAGGCTGATCAGGCTGTAAAATATTTTTTAACAGATACTTTTGATGGTTATGTTAAGGCACAAAAAAAGTTTGTAAAAGTACTTGAAGCGGATCCAGCTTATGAAGACTTATATTCCTTGTTGTGTATATCTTATTATAACTTATGGTCTTACAGCGATAAAAATATTGAAAACTTAAAAGTTGTAACTAAACTAACGGGTTTGGCTAAAAAATACGACACGACTACACTTAATTATGAAAATTGTAATAATGTTTATTTAATATTGAGTGGCGATAAAGTTAAGGCTGAAAAAAATATAGATACGATTATTACAAAGTATGGAGAGTCAAACTTTCCTCCGACAATTTCTTATTATTTAAAATCTGAAATTTTAGTATCTCAACAAAAATTTAATGAGTCTCTGGATTATGTTTCTATGCTGGAGGGACTGTGGCAGGGCTGGTTAGCAACTCCTTACTTGTCAGCAGTGACATATTTTAATTTAAACCAAAAAGATCAGGCCATTGAACGATTTAAAAGTATTATTGAAAAGAACCCAAAAAACAAAAAAGCATTAATATATGTTGGCGCAATGAGAAATGTATTTTTTAGCCAGTATGAAAAGTCAATTTCTGAAATTAATAAAGCTTTAAAGTTAAAAGAGAGAGTTGATAATAAAGTCTTAAGTACTGCCTACTATTATTTAGCAGACTCTTACTTAAGGCTAAAAAAAATTGATACCGCTATGCCGTACATTGAAAAGTCTTATAAATACGACCCATTAAATAAAAAAGCAGAAAATTTATATGTAAGTTATTTTGGTGGCGCAGATAAAGTAAAATTATCAGATCAAAGTTATATAGCTCAAGGTGATGAATTTTTTGCTCAAGGAGACTACAATGCGGCACAAGCTTATTATAAGGAGGCAATCAGGGCTAACCCTTCCAGTGATATTGCGGCTTTAAAGGCGGCTAAGAGTCTTTGGGAATTGAAGTTATCAGATGATGCGATTAGCATACTTAAGAAGTCTTTAGAAATTAACCCTGAGAGTGTTAATGTGGCAGCAGAGCTTGCTAATTATTTAACTGCAAGATTTAAATTTAATGAAGCATTTGATGTTTTAAATAAAACTCATAAAAAAGTAAGAGGACACCATAAAATATATGGGAGCTTTGCAAACTTAGAGTTAGTAAAAGGCAATCCAATAAAAGCAATAAAATATGCTGATAAAGCTTTGTCTAAATATGAAGAAGATATTGAATCACATATTGTTAAAGCAAAAGCATTACTTAAAGTAGGTGAAAATAAAAAAGCTTATGCTGCAATATCTAAATCTCTAAAAGTTGAGCCTGATAACATAGAGCTAAATTCACTTTTTGCCAGGGCTTATTATGAGGTACACGGGATAGATTCTGGAGTACGCTATATTAATAAACTAATAAAGAAGTTTGAAACTGTTAAGGAATATAGGCTTACTTTAGGAGATATATACAGTAAGGATCAACAGTACTCAGCGGCGATCTCTGTATATAAGCAGTTAATTGAGATTGATAGTAAGTACTTCCCGGCCTATATGGGGCTAGCAAAAAGTTATAAAAACATTGGCGACTTAAATGAAAGTAAAAAAATATATTTTAAAGCAGCACAGCTAGAGCCACTTGAAAGCAGCCCACTTTTAGAGGTGAGCTTAATATATTTAGAAACAAAAAACTATAGGCTAGCCCTAAAGCAGTTTGAAAGAATTAAAAATGTAAACCCCAATTTTCCTAAAATAAATTACTACTTTGCTAAGCTAAACTATTTAAAGGGAAGCCTAGCTGAAGCGATTAAATGGATTAATAAGGAAAAGTCTATAAACCCATCTCAGCTAGATGCTTATTTATTGGCAGGTGAAATTTACGAGAAGCAGGGTTCGTATCAGTTTTGTGCAAAAGAATATCAGCAGGCAATGAAGTTTGGAAGCTTCGGAGCCGAGGTATATGTTCAAATATCAAGATGTTATAGAAAATCAGGGGCTTTAGATGTTGCAGTGAGCATGTTAGAAAAAGCCAGAAAACTAAACTCCTCTGTTCCTGATGTGTATAGAGAACTTGGTGCTGTTTATGAACTTAAGTCCGAGCCATCAAAGGCGCGCTGGGCTTATGAAAACTATTTATCATTGTCTCCAAATGCAGTTGATGCCGCCCAGGTGCAACAGAAGTTACAGTCGTTTTAAGAGGAATATGCAACAGTCCCTAGACTTTTTAGTGGTTCTGACGCATAATTTAACGATGGATAATATTTTAGCAGCACCGCAAAAAAATAAAACTACATGGAAGCAGTTAGTAGTATATTCGATTAAATTACTTTTAGGTTTAGTCTTGGGAATTATTTTTTCTGTAATAGGGCAAGAGATAATTAGTTATGGGAAGTTTGCCACAACATTTGTTGTTTTAACATTTGTTGGTCTGACATTACGTGTGACTAGAGGCTGGTCCTTGGCAAAAGTTTTAATTTTAGTAATTAATGTAGCTTTATTTTTTATTTTTATAAAGACATATATTTTAGTGGCTCCAGGTGAATAGTAATGATTGATTTTAAAAAACTAACTTCTACTGATATTGACGCTGCTTATAGCCAAGTATACTTAGAGGCTTACAGAAAAAACTTATTAAATAGAAAATTTGATGGCGATATCGTTGATAGAATTTTAGACATTAATAATAGCCGAAAACAAGCAATTCTTAATTTTGAAAACTCTAAAGCGAATCAAAATAAATTAAGCCAAGAAATTGCAGTTTTAAAGCGTGACAAAAAAGATGCTGACTCTGCCATTGCAAGTTTACAAAAAATAAAAGCAGACAATAAAGAGTTTGAAAAAATTTTAGAAAAAATTGAAATTGAGTTTAAAGATACTTTGGCAAGGATGCCAAATATGTCTCACCCTGATGTTCCGGCAGGCCAATCAGAAGTAGATAATGTAGAAATAAAAAAAAATGGAGAGCCAAAAAGTTTTGGCTTTAAAGTTAAAAACCATATTGAGTTAGGTGAAAGCCTTGGAATTATTAATTTTGAAAGAGCCGCAAAAGTGGCAGGCGCTAGGTTTTCATTTTTACTTGGAGCTGGCGCCGCTTTAGAAAGGGCACTGATTCAGCTGATGATAGATACTCATACAAGTAGTAATGGTTACACAGAGATAATCCCACCATATATGGCAAATAGTAACAGCCTATTTGGTACATCTCAGTTCCCGAAGTTTAAAGAAGACGTTTTTCATATAGAGGGCTCTGATTATTATTTAATTCCAACCTCTGAGGTTTCAGTTACTAACTATTACGCAGGTGAAATCTTAAAAGAAGATCAGCTGCCTGAAAATTTTGTTGCCTTTTCACCATGCTTTCGATCAGAAGCGGGAAGTTATGGCCGAGACACACAAGGGCTTATTCGTCAGCATCAATTTCATAAGGTGGAGCTGTTGAAGTTTACTCACCCTGATGAGTCTTATGCTGAGCATGAAAAGCTAACTGCACATGCTGAAGGAATACTAGAGAAGCTAGAAATCCCTTATAAGCGTATGTTGCTTTGTTCTGGTGATATTTCATTCGGTGCGGCCAAGTGTTTTGACCTAGAGGCTTGGATGCCGGGCCAAGATAAATTTAGGGAGATTTCATCGTGCTCAAACTTTGAAGACTTTCAAGCAAGGCGTGCAAATATAAGGTATCGTCCTAAAGGTGAAAAAGCGAAGCCAAAGTTTGTACATACACTTAACGGGTCCGGATTAGCTGTAGGGCGGACCTTGATTGCTATTTTAGAAAACTACCAACAAGAAGATGGCTCTGTAGTAATACCAGAAGTATTACAAAATTATATGGGTGGATTAAAAGTTATTAAAACACAAGGAACAAAATGATTAAGTTACTATCAATATTTATATTTATTATTTCATTATCAGCTTGCTCAAGCATGTCTGAGAAAGACTGCTTAGCCGCCAACTGGTATCAACTGGGCATGAATGATGCCAAGGCCGGAAAAGCTAAAAGTACCTTAGGTGACTATAAAGACTCTTGTATGCGCCACGGAGTAAAATTTGATAGCGAAGAATACATACAGGGTTATGAAAAGGGCTCAAAATAAAAATTTAACTAATTTTAAAAGAAACAACGAGTTCATTACCTTGCCCGTAAGTTTCACTTTTATATCCACCCCATTTTTCAATTATTTCAAAGCCATATTTTTGAATGACAGACAAAAATTCATCAGGGTAAAAATATTTCATATATATGGAGTTTATATATGTATCGATCAATTTATCTTCGCGATATCTTTTAGAGATTAAGTCAGTGTATAAAATTTGTTTTTCAGTGCTAATTTTCTGCCTTTCTTCAAAAACAACTAAAAGATCACCGTTTTCAAGTATTATTTTAGAGTCAAATTCATCGGCGTCGTGTAACCATTTACTTCCCATATCTTCTTTCGATAAATAGGGATTAAATGCATTTAAGATACATCGACCATTAGGTTTCAAGTGCTCTTTAATAGACTTAAACAGTGACTGCTGTTGCTCTTCTGATTCGCAGCACTGAACAACTCTGAAGGGGGCTATTATCAAATCAAAATTTTTATTTAAATTTAAGTTGAACATATCGGCTTTAGAAAATTTAAGATTAGCATTTCTATTTGTAATTTTACTTGAGGCACGGGTTAGCATATTATCAGAAATATCAATTCCCCAAAGTGATAAAGCCTTTTTAGCTAATGGAAAAGATACCCGTCCAGTTCCACATCCAACTTCTAAGATCTCATCTGTTTTCAAAGTTTCTTGAATATAAAAAGGAATATCAGCGGCATAGTTTTCTCCGGCGTCATAGTATTCTGCATTATAGTCTCTAAATTTTTTCATAAATACCCTCTATATTAAGACTGTTTAATTAATTCTAAAAGATTAAGAATACAGAGTTTGAAGAGTTACTGAAATTATAAATTTGGCAGTTAAGAGTTTAGTATATGTGGCTGTATAGATACGAATAATTAGTGGCGGAGACCGGGGGATTCGAACCCCCGAAACCCGTGAAGGTTCGCCAGTTTTCAAGACTGGTGCATTCAACCGCTCTGCCAGGTCTCCGTCGACCAAGTTATTTGTTTGCTAAACCTGTGGCAAGCTATTTGACGGAAAGGTCATAAAATTATTGCAACGAGTAATAGGATATTAAGTTAAATATTATTAAGTATATGTATGCTTTAGGCTAAACAGTGCCCTTGGGAGCCAGAGCCTAAGTGTCTGTAATTAAAGGGTAAAATTTTATACTATGAGCTTTGTGTGAGGGGTCTCGTTGAGTGAGAACTTCGGCCTTAGATTAGGCACTCAAAACTATTGAGTTCCCAGATATTAGAGGTTAGAAGATAGGTCTTCAAAGCTAATTTCGGAGAAAAAATGAGCAAAATTAAATCAAGTGTACTAATCCCATTTCTTATAATTTTTAGTCTGGTTTATATCTACTTTTATCCACGGTTTTTAATTGAAAACCTTGGCGAGGGTAACCCATGGACGAGCTATTTATACCTTTATGGTTTTGGTGGATATTTTTTCTTGATTGGCCTTATGTTGATTACGAAAACTGGCGCCTGTCAATTTGGTCGCGGACAAGATACTAAGTGGTTCGTAATATTATGCTCAGGCTTTGTAGCTTTAATGTCTTTGCATGCGGTATGGATTTATTTGGCTTTAAGTATTCCTGTTAAAAGTGGGGTGAACTAATGAAAGATTTAAGTAGTCTTAAAGATCTTGGCCTAGAAACCAGCGACACAATAATTATTGGTGTAGTTGTTTTAGTTTTTATATTAACAGTTCGTGCTTTTGGTAGTTACTTTGCCAGATTTAACAATAATATTAATGATTTCTTTTTTAGTGGCCAAAGGTTCTCATGGTGGTTGCCTGCAGCCAGTATGGTTGCAACAGGTATTGGCTCGTATAGTTTTTTAAAGTACTCAGAGCAAGGTTATAATACTGGCATGAGCAGTACCATGACTTATATGAACGATTGGTTTGCAGTGCCATTTTTTGTATTTGGTTGGCTTCCGATAATTTATTTTTCTAGAATAAAATCTGTTCCTGAATATTTTGAAAGAAGATTTAACACTCTTGCGAGATATATAGCTCTCGCTATTTTATTAGCCTATATGTTCTTTTATATTGGTTATAACTTTTTTACTCTTGGTTTGGTGTTTGATGAATTGTTTGGCATCAGTCAGATGTACTCAATACCTCTTATTGGAATTTTTATTGGCGCCTATGTAACTTTTGGTGGGCAAACAGCGGTTATCTTCACTGATTTATTTCAAGGGATAATGTTATATATTGCAGGCTTTATTGCTGTGTTTGCCGGTATTTACGCTTTAGGTGGATTTAGTGAGTGGTGGGGGTGGTTACCAGAAACTCATAGACTACCTTTTGTTCACTTAACAGAAAACCCAAAGTTTAATACGGCAGGCTTATTTTGGGGTGAAGCTTTGGCTGGTAGTATCGCATTTGGTTTTATGAACCAAGGTTTTTTAATGCGGTATTTATCTATTAAAAGTGTTGATGAGGGACGAAAAGCTGCATTTTTTAATGTACTAATTACTTTACCGGTTTCAGCAATTATTGTTGGGGCTGTGGGGTGGATTGCAAAAGCTTTAGTTATGAAACAGGCGGCCACAGGTGGAATAGTTGGTTATGAATCTTTTGAAATTACAGACACTTTCGTAACATTTTTAATTGTCTGTTGGACTGTGGTTAAACAAAACCCATGGGTTTTTGGCTTTGTTTTATCTGCTTTGCTGGCTGCTTTAATGTCGACAACAGATACCTTAATTAATGCTTGTGCTGCGGTAGGGATTTATGATCTTTACAAGCCTTTAATTAAAAAAGATGCCGATGATGCCCATTACTTAAAGGCGGCCCGATGGGTTTCGGTGGCGACAACAATTATAGGAATGCTCCTAGTAATTTGGTTTGTAAATCAAGACGGAAGTTTAATGTCCATACATTACAAAGGTATTATGATTATTATACCGGCCATTGTTACCACCATATTTCTGGGTGCTTTCTGGCGCAGGTTTACACCGCTTGCGGCTTGTGTATCCATGATTGTTGGTAGTGTTGTGACTGTAATGACTGTATGGTCACCAGAATGGATTGATTGGTTGGCGGCTTATGTGTCAGGGCCTCAAAATGGTAAATACTATTACATGCGTGCACTTTACGGAATGTTAATTACAGGTACAGTGGGTGTTGTAATTACATTGGTGCAAAATTGGTTTTTCCCAGAGAGTGCTAAAAATAATTTTGAGCGATCAGACGGCTTAACCATTTGTACTTTAAATAAAGCAATGGAGAATTATAAAGGTGGTAAACCAAATCACGAAATTGGTGTTAAGGTTTATGATTTAAGTAATGTTAAATTTGATGAAAGCTTGGCTTATAATACTGTTGCCATGTCTTCAGCAAACATGGATTTACTAAAAGCTAATGATGCAGACTTAATTTATATCTCGGATCAAAGGTGGCACTTAGGTGGCTTAAGGTCTAACCATGTAAAAGTATTTACAGGAAAAGGCTTTGATGTAAATTCAATAGCCATGTCGAAAAAAACATTTGAAGAAGCATACTTGATAGAAGGTAAGCCACTAACTGCAGAGAAAATATTTTAATTGGCCCGTATGCGCTTTAGCGCATACAAGGAAAAACTCCGAACTAAAAGTAAGCATGAATTTGCGCAAACCAAGTTGTGATATCAGGATCGGTTGTGGCTGCTTCATTGTAGTCAGAGGTTAATTGCTTATACATTAAGTCAAGCTTAACGCCGGCAAATAGATAACTTCTTAAGCCAAGGGTATATTCAGTTGCATTGCCGGGAGTGCCAGTAATTGTTGTGTTTGAGTTTGATGTGGTAAATGTAAAATAATTTTCACGCCATAATCGAGTTTTAGTATCAAGGTAAGTAATTGTACCGGCAGTTTCTGCGGGGTCAGTAAAACTCCACCTAAGCAGCTCAAGGTTTCCAACAAAGCGTTTAAACTTTAACCCACCACTGACTGAATACATAGTTCTGCCAAGACCGTCATCAGTTTCCGTACTCCAGTAAGAGACTTTTCCGCTTAAGCCTAAGGTGATAAAGCGAGCACTAGCATTTACATTAAAGCCCTTCTCCTCACGAAAATTAAGAGAGCTAGTAGACCCAGCAGACGTACCTACCTGCACAGTGTCGCTGCTGTCTTTTTTCTTAAAAATATAATGTGCATTAATAAATGGGACATTAGGGTTCGTGCCAATACCAATTGAGTTATAACTTGAGTTTTGATTCATGCCCGTGATTTCTGCTTTAAGATCAGTGTGGTCTGGCGTGTATAAGCCAAAGTCAGGTCTATAAATGCCCGCCATAAACCATGTATTATAAGCCCAGTTGTCTGATAAAATATAAGCTGATCTAACTTTCGATATCCCAAAAGACTCTTGAATCCCTGAGCTTCTTCCTGGGATTGCGGAAAAACGATTTTCAAAAACAAAAGATAAATGCTCTTCAGTGGGTTTAAAGCGCACACCTAAATCCACATTCATCAACAAATTCATATCGAGTGGATCACGTTCGGGACGGTGGTTTTGAGTGACGGAGCCGAAGAAATACCTTAAGTCAGCACCGCCGGTAAGGAGCTTTGATCGCTCAAGTCTATATGGGTCGCCGGCTGGCACGCGTGATAAGAACTCCCTTAAAGATTTAGCTTCTATTTTCCAGTCTCTGTTTGAGTCTTGGTCATAAAACTTTTCTCTATGGTCTAGAGATGTAGTTGCATACATCTTGGCAAGCGTTCCTTTTTTAACAAGCTTAATTTTTTTATTTTTACGATTTCTTTTTTGTCTATTACTATATTTTAAAGTTTTACTTTTAAGCATATAACCTTGGGCAAAGTCAGGAGCCGGCACATGTTTATTAAATTTATTTCCTTTAATTCTAAAAGTTTTTAGCCACCTTTGTTGGGTCCACTTTCCGTATTCATTACGAAGTCCACCACCATTTGGGTTCACATGGCACCCTTGGCAAGAAAGAGTACAGCGTCTTCTTTTTGGAGGAAGGTTCAGTCGCCCAGGGGCGTGGCAGCCGGCGCAATTTTGCGCAAAACGATTTGCGATCCACGGCTCAGAAATTACAAAATCAGCTGTAAAAAAAGTGGTAATTAAAATTGAAAAAACTATTAAAATTCGCATGTTGAGGCTCTCACGGTAGGTTGTTTAATTCTAATAAAGGAGCCATTAAATGTCTAGACTTGATACAAGACTAGACTATTCAATATGTATATATATGACATACGTCTAGTAGAGTAGTTACGTTTTAAAAAAAACTAGGAAAAGCCGATAGATAAGGGTGATGCATAGATTAAAAAAAAAATTAAAACTATTGTGCCTTTTAAGAAAAGGGTTAGGATATTTTTGTATTTTTATACTATCTCAGTCCTGTGATAAAAAAGAAGGATCATTTCTAACTGAGCTTGCCTTTGAAAATTTGGTTGTCATCGCAAGTGGCAATGGATCAAACCGCTCAGTTTCAATTTATGACCTAAATGGAAATTTAATAAAAGTAATGGGAGACTTTAGAACTACTGGTGGAACCCCCAGAGGTGTTGTTTATGTTGGCGACCAAACTTTTCTAGTTGCACAAGATAATGCTGATAAAATTGATTACTTAGGTTTTAATAAGTCTAAAAGTGCTTTCCATGGGTCAAGTTATTATTCCGGCACAATTTATGATTTAGTTAAAGATAGTCGGGGAAATATATATTCAACAGAAACTAATCGCATTGAAAAGTTTAGCCCTGAAGGAAACCGCCTTCCTTTATCAACTGGAAATTCATTTATACATAGTGCTATTGGTGCTTGTTCAATTAGTAACGCCCGTGAACTTTTCATGACCGACGACGATATGTTAATTGTTGCCAGTTACAGTGGTGGAAGGATTGTTGTTTACGATGTTTCCACAGATACGCCGACTTGTGTGACTTCAGTTTCTGTAGGAACAACAGTTTATGGAGTTTTATTACACAGTAATGGAAGTTTATATTTTACGAGATGGTCTAATGATTCAATATATCGCGCCAACCCAGATGGTAGTGGTGCTTCGATCATTTGGGGTGCGAATACAGGAGTGTTAAATAACCCAGCTTCACTAGCAGAGATGCCTGATGGTTCAATTTTAGTTGGTGGTTACTCTAACCATACTGTTGAAAGAATTGATGAAGATGGAAATAGAATTGGCACCATTCCTTTTATTGCTGACGGGCAGGCACTCAATGTAGCAGATATTATTATCTTAGAAGAGGGTGAAGAATGATATTAATTAAACTAGTTTTTAGTTTGCTAATACTTTCTTTAGGTTTAGATGTAAATGCAACGACTCCTTGGGATCACTTTGAAGTTGGGGGTGGCTATGTGGAAGCAGAGTTAGAAAATACAGAAAATAACAATGTTTTTAATTATGGTGGCCAATATTATAATTTATATTATAACCATTTAAGAAAAGTAAAAAACAATTGGCATCACTACTACGGCTTAAATTTACAATACTTATCCATGAGTAATAATTCTGATAATGGGTCTATCACAGAAAAAGCTACTCATTTAAGCCCTGGCCTCCATTACAAAATATACTACAATAATATTTTCGCTAACTTTGGCTATAATTACGTAATGGCTGAGCACGAAGGCTCAGGTGCAAGAACTACTAATTTAGATTTTGATATTCATAAAGCAAGTATAAAATTGGGCTATGATTACCCTTTGTCGGACAATTTATATTTAATGGGAGCCTATAATTTTAGCTATGGCTTAACCACGGGCTTAGACGACGACCATATTTATAGCGAACATATATTTTCATTAAATTTTGTAATTAGGTTTGGTGGTAAGCCAGCCAGTGATTCTACTTCAGGTAAGGGTAGCTCAAGTGGATCATCAAGTAGAGGTCGCGGATATAAAAATATTAAAGTTGATAAAAGAAATTCATTATATGATTTTTTCATAATTACAGATTAGGAATAAAGTGTGGGTTATAAGTATATATATTTAGTTAGACATGGTCAGTATAATATGGATAAGCAAAGTGAAACCTATGGTTCACTAACAAAGCTTGGGCATTACCAAGCGGTATGTGCCGCCAAAAGACTGTCGGAGTATCCGGTGTCGGCCATTCACAGTAGCTCACTGAACAGAGCAAAAGAGACAGCTCTGTCCATTATGGAAAAATTTTCTGGCATAACACTTAAAAGTCATCATTTACTTAAAGAGGGTCTGCCTTTTGTACCAAATGTAATTATTAAAGAAAGAGGCTTAGACAAGTACGCTATAAAGCATGATCGTGAGCGTATGGAAAAAGCTTATAAAGAATTTTTTACTCCTTATAAAAAAGATGGCGACAAACATGAGGTTTTTGTATGTCACGGAAATATAATTCGATTTTTCTTATGTAAGGCTCTGGATGTAACTATTGAAGCATGGACTAAATTTGAAATATTTGAATGTAGCGTTTCCGCAATTAAAATTAAACCTGATGGCCGAACTTTAGTTCAAAGCTTTGCCGAGACTGGGCATATACCACTAGAGAAGCGTTCAATCCTTTAAAGTGTAAGAAATTAGGTCCAACTTAGTATTAAGTATACCGTAAGATTTTAAGTAAAAAGTTTATCAACTACACCAGAAACGTCACCTAATTTATTTGTATTTATTCCGAATGCTTTTAGTACAGAAGTAAAAACTTTTGTTTGGTGGGTTTGTGATGTAGCAAAATGTTCACCTAGCTTTAAGCCGCCAAGCTTACCGGCAATAACCTTTGATATTGTTTATAAGTTTTTCAGAGCTTAGGTTCATAAGTGATGGAGGCTTAAAGCACAGACCTTTGGCTAGCCATATTTATTTTTATTAGCTTAGTCTGGGCGGCCAGGTATATTTAAGAAATGACCCTAAAATCATTAGTAATTATATTAATAACATTAAATATGAACCCTGTTTTTTCTCAAGAAATAGGTACTAAAACTATTATTGAAGCCTTGCCTGCAGTTGTGAAGGCGCTAAACAAAGGTGAGTCGAATCCTGAGAAAAGCGAAATTAACAAAGAATTAAGGCACCCGAAAGTAATAAATAAATATAAAATAAATGCTTGCTCAAATTTTGTTTGTGCACAGCTAGGCACGTTTGGTTGTGACACAGGCGAAGAGATACTTCAAATTAAAAAATCTTGTGAAAGTAATAGCGGCGTTGCTTGTATGCAATTTATTTGCGAGAAACTTGGAGTTTTTGGCTGTGATTCAGTTGTCAAACTAGATAGTGTGATCAAGAGCTGTAGTGATGTTCAAGATTCAATATGTTTAGATTATACATGCGACAAACTGGGGTCCTTTGCATGTGATTCAGTATTTGAATTATCTGAGGTGGCCACATCTTGTAAGGGGGCTGATATGGGTTGTATAAAGCTTGCTTGCGATGAGCAGAGTTCATTTGCTTGTGATAGCCTATATGAAATTAAGTCTGCAGCAGCCACTTGTAACAACGCAAAATCAAGCAAGTAAAGGTTATTTTTGAGAGAAGCTCTGTGTTTTTTTTCGGTCTTCTTTAATTTTTTTTTTTATTTGGCGGCGCATTTTCAACTGTAGTAGTGAAGGCGGTTGAACTCAGTGACACTGCATTTTTAGTTATATAGCTCCAAGTTTTTTTAGGATAAACCTTGAGAGTTTCCCGCAGTGTCCAGCCGAGGGCTTTTTGTAAGTAGTAATGATCTTTTATAATATGTGGCTCTACGATTTACATAATTTTCTTATAAGAAACCACATGCCGCTTGGGATTGTAATAATATAAAAGGCTAAGCATTGCCATTCTATTTTTTCAAGGGGATTTGTGTTTAGACCACTTTAACAAATAAGGGTAAACAAGGTTAGGGTGAGCAGATAAACAATCACAATATAATCCGCTTAACATATCGCCATGAACCCAGTTTTCAATATGTGTAATCCAAGTTTTAAGAATTGGCCAATACTGTTCAATTGGGTGAGTTTTTTTGTTTTGAAATTGTTTAAAATAATCAATGGCAAGGCTGCCAATGTCTAAGTACTTCGTATTCTTAAAAATATAAGACCAAACTTTAGCAATATCTTTTTTATCTAATTCAGAAAATGAAAAACTCTTTTTTAAAAGAGACTTTAACTTTTTACGTTCAATACTATATATTTTGTATTTGTTGCCGCGAAACCATTTATCTTGCGCCTCTACTTCATTTTTTTTAGAAACAGGTTTGCCTAAGGCAAGAAAGCTTTTGGTGACCTCTTTATGATATTTTTCAAAATTAAGAGCAGCCATCATCAACCCAATTGAATAAGTGAAAATTCAATTAAACATAATATAACGATTACCTGAGTTTAAATTAAATAATTTTAAGGTTTAAAAGACTGAGCGTCAGCTTGAGATTCAGCGCCAAATAAATTTAATTGGTTACCTGTAATAGCATCAGTTAAAACAGTAAGAATGCCAGTAGTTGATTCAACAGCCCAATACATCACACCATCGTCGTTAGTTGTGTGATGAGGGTGATCTGAATCCTCATGAGCACTCGCCATTGGGATTCCATTATTAACAAAGCCAATAGCGTGACCAATTTCGTGAACCACGGTGGCTTGCTCAACATATCTTTGGCTAATACTGTCACCACCCACACCAGTGACAACATCCTTAAATACAAAAGCGAAGTGTGTACCTGATAAGTGAACACCCAACACGGAAGAGTTTCCTTGGAATAAACCATTTAGAAAAATTATTGATATGTTAGTTGTTGTACCATTTACTAAAGAGGGAGCTATGCTATTGCCGAGATTAACGAGCTCGCTTGTAGTCCAACTACTTTTTCCTTTATCAGAAATTTGGGTCATTTCAGCAAGCGTAGACGGTGTCTCAACAGTTCGCCCTGAGTGACTTGAAAACAAGGCTTCATAGCTTGATTGTGTAATATCCCATGTATCATTGCCAGATAGTCCAATGGTGCCAGTGTAAGGCTCAGCACCCACTTCGTAAAATGAGTGAATTTCAAAATTTGTAACACTAGTTGAAAAAATACTTCTAGATATTTTAGATTGAGTTTCAGCAGTGCTCTCTAAGCTATCAGAGCAGCTCAATGTACAAATTGAGACAAAATATATAAATATAATAATTTTAACAAAATACTTCACAAATTCTTATCGGAAGATTTGGTCCATTTCTTTAATTAATAATAAGCGTGGTTTTGATATCGCATTGATCCGAAAATAACGTCACCGAAGTGTTTCAAACCAAGACAAAAGTATAGTGTTCGAATTATGAGTTACAACCTGGTTAACTCATTAGTCCAGCACCTAGTAAGATTTAAGTCCA
>Ga0114957_1001930_pt1 | contig 21045 bp, 8 predicted proteins | sample BantaG_FD_87175 | JGI IMG/M metagenome (GOLD analysis project Ga0114957, IMG submission 87175) | Marine algal microbial communities from Bantry Bay, Ireland - BantryBay_4 metaG | ecosystem: Host-associated > Algae > Red algae > Unclassified | place: Bantry Bay, Ireland | collected 2014-11-21 | reverse complement strand
TCAAAAAAGACGGTAGAGAAATTTAAGTTAATAGATCAACGTAGGAACAAGGCAATGCCTTGTTCCTACGTTGATCAATATACCCAGCAATTTAGTTCCCGAGGCACTAGTAGCAAAATACTCGAATGAAAAATCGCCCCTAAAAATTCGCCTGTACCGCATCCTCTGACCATCCAGCATCATCATCCCCTTTCGCAACCGCGCCATGATACTGCATCGCATCGTGGATTTCCAAAAAGAAAGACTGTTGCCCCATCAAAGACAACAAATTGGAACTGCTGATGATATCCCGAACCGGCCCAATAACTCCGGTGATAATAAAGGTAATATTGCGTTTTTTGTAATATTTGTATAGTTGAGTCAAAACCCGAATTCCCGTACTATCAATATTGTGCATACCAGAAGCATCCAGAATAACCAATCGTAGTTTTGGCTTTTTCTCGCTATAAAATTGAATTGTTTCTTCAAAAAACAATACGTTTGCATAGAAAAGTTGATTGTCAATTCTTACAATCAATACATCCTCCGGACATCCGGCATCTTCGAATCTTTCCATATTTCGATAAACCTCAGTGTTTGGTAATCGACCCAACCGCACCATATGTGGTCGGGAACTCCGGTAGATAAAAATAGCTAGTGATAAGACAACTCCAACCATTACGCCTTTTTCGATCCCAAACAAAACAGTAATAACGAAGGTGACCGCCATCATCGAAAAATCAATCTTGTGTGACTTCCAGAGGCTCCTCATTTCTTTTACATCAAATAGATTTTTAATGGCGTAAATAATAATAGCCGCCAGAACAGCACTAGGTAAATAATAAAATAGTTTGGTAAAAAAGATCAGCGTTAATCCAACCATTAAAGCCGTAGTTATGGAAGATATCCCGGATTTTGAACCAGCTTCATCGTTGATCGCTGAGCGTGAAAAACTTCCGGACGAAGGTAGAGCCTGAAAAAAACTGCCCGCCATCTTGGATAATCCTAATGCCGACAATTCCATATTTGGACGCACCTTTGACGTTTGATCGTCTCGCTGAATTCCTTTGGCAATACCGATACATTCGACCACGCCCATGATGCCCACCGTTAAGACGGTAGGTAGTAAAAGCAGTATATTGTCAATGGTAAAATCTGGTACTTCAAAGGCTGGCAGTCCGGTAGGTATTGCACCCACAATTTGCAAGTTGTCGGCCATGCCATAATGTGTTAGTCCATAGGCCACTAAAATACCTGTTATTACTACAATCAATGCTCCGGGTATGGCCTTGTTTATTTTTTTTAGAATAGATAAAATAATTAAACTGGCAATGCAAAAAGCGACCGCCAACCATTCGATTTCAGCAATATGCTTGATTAAATAAGTAGAGGTATCAATCAGATTATCGGATCGAGGCACGGAAATCCCTAGTCCTGTCTTTAGCTGACTTACAAAGATAATTACCGCCGCCGCCGCCGTAAAACCAGTGATCACCGGTTGTGATATAAAGTTAACCAAAAAGCCCAGACGGAATAATCCTAATAACAATTGTAATACGCCTGCTAAAAACCCGACCAAAATAATCAATGAAATATAAGATTCACCGAGTGGTGCCGCCAATTGAGAAACACCAGCAAATAACAGGATAGAAGAGATCGCTACTGGACCAATAGACAACTGTCCGGAAGTCCCGAATATGCCATAAATAATCAGTGGAATCAATCCACCATATAATCCATAAATCGGTGGCATACCGGCCAACAAAGCATAGGCCATTCCCTGTGGGATAATAATAACCGAAACAGTAATACCCGCCAGAATATCCTGTCGCCAGTTACGCGATTGATATTTTTTTAAATTGCCGTACAGCGGGATGAGACGTTCCAGGTTCATGGATCTGTTAATGATTTATTTTAAATTTCCCAAATAGGACATGTGATATTTATTGAGTTTGACTTTAATACGAAAAAAGTACTTTGGTGTTGCTTAGTGAAAAAATTAGTTAAGCCATCCTGCTCGTCCTTTTGCTGGCCCTAGTGCCTCATCCCGTAAATCCATACCAATCTATGCTTGTTATTTACTTACGGGATGAGGCACTAGCTAACAATGAGGGTTGGGAAACATATCCGCTTCGTTCTCCCCTGCTCTTTTCGTTTGACACTTAAAATCTTTTTCGATTAGTACGGATAGCTTACACTTTTCATCCATCTGAATATCTTGTCGAATACTCACCTCCGAACTGTTAGCCCAGGGTTCTCCAATTTTTTTAGGGAGCAAAACCGAAATTTTTCTATCCTGAAAATCAACCGCTATTTCCGAATTCTTTGAGATTACCAATTCATATACCAACCGACTATTGGGTCCGAATTGGGTGGTCTCCAAAATTCGACCTAAATGAACCAGATTGCCAACCTCCGTTTGAGTCAAACGCAAGCGAATACTATTTCCTAAAATCCGTAATTTCATATTGCTAGCTAATGGAAGTTGTAAGCATGTGTCTATATTTAAAAGATAAAAATACTCATTTAATCTTTGCTATTTGATCGCTCCCCGCTTCCCCAAATTGATTACTTCCAAATTCTGTATCTTTCCAGCCTCAATACCAAATCGGACGATCGTCTTTTCCCGATGAAATCCATGTATGCCACAAGCACCAGGATTTATATGCAACAGATTATTTTTTCTGTCCGGAACTATTTTTAGAATATGCGAATGACCACAGATGTACAGTTGTGGTGGATTTTCCCGAATAATGTCCCTTACCCTTGCGGTATAACGCCCGGGATAACCACCAATATGGGTCATAAAAACATCCAGTCCTTCCACGGTAAATCGTTGATTGAGCGGGCAGGCACGACGGATGGTCGCATCATCAATATTTCCGTAAACAGCTCTAACCGGACGAAAGGCTTCCAGCTTTTCAAGCACCTCCATGCTACCAATATCCCCGGCGTGCCAGAGTTCATCGCATGCTGCAAAATCTTCTAATATCTGATCTTCTAGAACACTGTGCGTATCAGAAAGTAATCCAATTTTAATCATTGTATATTTACTACTTAAGTCATTTTTGTAAATTGCCTAATTCAGGGTAATGTATTTGCCATAGACCCAAAGGTCAAGAAATGAAATCCGGTACCAACCGTTTTCGCTCATTTCAAAAACAGTTACTGCCGTATTTTTTAATAGCGCATCTACTTTTCTATTTTTAGAAGAAGGGCCCGTCCGAACACTTAAACCTTTGGGATCCTCGTCGTTGACAAATCCTTTATAAATTTTTTGCAAATAGTAGGAAGACACCCATTTTTGGTCGGGACTAATTCTGGTCCAGCGCGGCACCCGTTCATAAACATCCACAGTATTACCTCGCGAAATAGTACCCAGTTTTTTGTTTTTCGATCCAGGCCCCGTCCGAACATTCAAAAAATTGGCCCGGATAACCATAGCGTAACCGATAGGTTCGGGTATCTCGACACCAAAGGTCGCTGCGTATTCTGGTTGTTTTTTGAGTACTTTAGAAACAAGCGGCAAGAAATTTTTTCGAGCATCCCTGGGCTTGTTGCCTCCAAAGAAATTAGATCCGGGACATGATTTTGTACCACTCCCTACTCCATCCACGCGCTCGCCTGATGCCAAATCAAACCAGTGATGATAAACATTGTGGGTATCATTGGGCGCTAAGGCAAACTTCAAATGAAGTAACGCATTTACAAAAACAATTGTCTTTTTATGTTTTGCGGTCATCACGTCCCCACCCTTATCAAAATTACCTACGTGTTCGATGCAAACGGCGCTATCGTTGTTTTTACGAATACAGGCAGGCCCTACTTCTAGTGACCGGGTACCTACCACCACCATCCCATCCGGAAAAGTCGTAATCTGTTGCCCAATATCAGCAAACCGACGGATATTCATATGATAGTTTTTCATTGCCGTCACCAGATGAAAATGATTGTTTCTAAAGTGAGAATAATCCGGAATATAAGTATGATGATTGTGAATCATGGTTACCTTTCGGTTGACATTTTTGTTTAAAATCCAGTCCCGAAATTCGGAGATATTCATTAAAATAAAACCAGCACTTTTTTTCATTTCTTAAGGTTGTTTCCGCAAAATATAAAAAAGTTAGCAAAAATTTAGCAGTTCTTTTGCTGATATCCGAATTTCGATGTTTTAGTGAGATATGTTCGCAAAATCATAAATTTGCTTTCTTGACGATTAAATCAAAGGAGATGCTAATAAAAAAGATGCTATCCAAATAATGGATAGCACCCCGTAAATTTTAACACATTAAATATTTTCAGTTTAGTTTTTATTCTCCAAACCGGTTTTGATCTCTTTTACACGCTCCAGATAGTCTTCCTGCGCTTTAATTTCTGTTTCTTTGGTAGCCTGCTTTGCTACAATTTCCTCTATTTTCTTTCGAGCTTCTTCGATCTTTTTTTGATAATCCTCAATATCCTCTTCCATCTTGCCTTGATCCTTTTTCATATCCTTCAGATTATCCCGTAGATCGTCCAGCTTATCCTCCTGCTGTTCACGAAAATTATCGACTCGCTTTTTCTCCATATCGGTCGTAAATTTAATGATAAAAGCCTCTCCATGCTTTGCTTTTTCCGGGTGCTCATAAGTAGATAAGAAGCCACCACCCAAATCCATCCAAACAATCAACTCCACCCGCTTTCCAGACTCAACTAGCTGAGAATAAACGTCTATTGTATTATCACTGATCTCTTCAATTTTTGCATTATCAGCAAAATACTCTTTTGTCTTCTTGTTCCATTTTGACTTAGTATCATGATCCTTTATATACTTTTCCCATGATTTTTCAATGTCTTTTTTGCTTACTCCGTCAATAATAATAGAAAAACTATTCTTTTGACCTTTACTCATTAGCCGATCCATTTCTTTCAATTGCGGATTAAAGCTATAAGTCGAAAGGTCATCCTGCCCATAACTAACAAAACCCGATAATAGCAATGCCAACGTTAAAATTAAAATATTTTTCATAATAGTTACTTTTTGGTTAAAATACTGGTTATCAATTTTTTATAAAATAAATTCGCTTACAAAAATAAGCTTTTTTACGATTATTTAGACTGAAGGACCTTAAAAAGTAACGTTAAATAAATTTTAAAAAACAAGAATTTCCTCTGGCCCCGTTTTTGCAAAATATACCTATACATAAACAACCATCACCCAAATCTATTACTACTATGAGAGTGAAATTCTATCAACGCAAACTTTTAATTGTGTTAACCATCCTTTTTTCGCAATTTCTACACGGACAAAATTGTGTAAATTTTTCTAATCTGCCTACTGGAAATTACGCAGTAAACAATGGCTATCCATTTGAGACCGCCTTTCATAGCGAAAGCGGCGCATCGCTGAACTTGGCACCGTTTACTTACGTTGACGGTTCTGTTCGTAATAATGTTTTTATTGATGCGAATGCCTTATTCCTTTCCGGTGCCTTTACCCTTGGTGAGGGACAAACCATTCGTCTGCTGGAGGCTTCGACGAGGGTTGATTTTACCCAAAATTTTGCGGTAGCCGACAATGTTTCTTTTTCTTTTCTTGACTGGGAAGGAGATATTAATCTATCCATCAACGGAGAACCCGTTAGAAATGCGCGTAGCTTTGGCGAGTTACCCAGTCAGATAGCGACCTATGTTACAATGACCGTGGATGATACTTCTGCGGGACCAGAGGGAAGACAAGGAGTTGTAAGTTTTTCCGGACCTATCTATTCAATGGTGATCGGAGGATTTGAATTAATCATTGACAATATTTGTTTTCAACAAGGTGTAGAGCCTGCCTGTGCGATTACCCACGTATTGGTTGATCAACAACCATGTAACGAATCTACTGGCAACTTTAACCTTCTGGTTGATTACAATGGAATTAATACCAGTGGTATCCTGAACGTTAAAGTTGGGAATAGTAATTTTGGCCCTTTCGCAGCGGACCAGGCGCCTTTTACCATTGGCCCTTTTGCTGGTGACGGTACCGCCTACGTGGTAGAGGTAAGCGATCAAAATAACCCTGGCTGCTTAAATACTTTTCAATTAGATCCCATTACCTGTGCCATGAACATGGCTTGCGAAATAAGCAACTTATCCGCAACAGCAATCGATTGTGCCGGAGATTATCTCTTCGATGCACTTATTGATTTTGATAGAAACTCGTCTCCTTCTGAACAATTTGAGGTTATGGTAAACGGCCAAAGTTACGGGACTTTTCACTATAGCTTGTTTCCAATTAGGCTGACACTTCCGGGAGACGGGCCTCTTAATCACAACGTTTTGGTCTGCGATGCCAGCGATACAGATTGTTGCCTTGATACCAGCTTTACCGGACTTGAATGTACACCACCTTGTAATATCTCAGCGGTGACCACGGAGGTAATGGAATGTGACAATGGCGTATTTAACGTGCTCGTAGGTCTGGAAGGCAGCGGATTTAGTGATGAAATATTTGTATTGTTAAATGATGATGATTATGGTTCTTTTCCAACATCCAGCTTTCCGATTACGGTAGGGCCATTAACCGGTGACGGGGTAACAGCTTACCAAATTGATGTAATCGACATTGGTGATTTTGACTGTACCAACGGAACAACGGTAGCACCCGTATTCTGCGAAGTTACCGCTCCTTGTTCGATCAGTGACCTTACGGTTAATACAACACAGTGTAACGAAATTAACGAATACGGCGCGGTGATAGATTTTGTTATTACATCTTCTCCATCTGATCAATTTATTGTTAAAATTGACGGCGCAACGATAGGAAGCTATCCAGCCAGTAGCTTTCCGCTGACTTTAAATAATCTTCCTAGTAATGGAACACAAAACAGTATTTTAACTGTTTCAGATACCAGCGATTTGACTTGTACGCTGGAAGCTTCTTTCCAAAAACTGGATTGTCGCCCAGCTTGTTCTATCGACGAACTCGTGGCAACAGCAATGGCTTGTAATTCAAACGATCAGTTTATGATCGAAGTGAACTTAGAAGGAACTACACTCGACAATTCTATTTTACTTTCTGTAAATGGAGCAAACGCTGGACAATATAATCCATCAGACTTTCCAGTAATGGTCGGACCTTACGCTGGTGACGGAACCACGGTTTATCAGATTACGGCGGTCGATAGTCAACTTTCAAATTGTAGCAATACTACAGAAGTCACCGCACCACAGTGCGAACCCATTCCAACCTGTGCATTAACTAACCTGGTAGCGACGACCAATGATTGTAGCGAAGATAATTTTCAGTCGATTACCATCAACTTTGCGTATACCGAAATTAACTCAGGAAGTTTCGTTGTCCGTATCGGCAACAATGTACACGGACAATACGGTTATAATAACTTACCACTTACGTTAAATGATATTCCTACCGCTGGTATCGGATCAGAAACAGTGATGGTTTCAGATGCAGAATTTTTGGATTGCACCATAAATGCTACCTTCGAAACTTTAAATTGTAGCGTCGCACCAGACTGTTCTATTTCTAATCTAACAACAATAGTACAAGAATGTACCGGAGAGGACACCTATAGTTTAATAGTAGATTTTACGCACGCCAATACCGCTGCAAGCTTTAACATTACACTTGGCAGTACGGTAATTGGACCGATTAACTATAGTAGTTTACCATTAACGATCAACAGTATTTCTAACACTTCAAATCTTCAGCAAACCATATTGGTATGTGATAATGAAAACCCGGATTGTTGTCAGACAAAAGTATACACAGAGATAGATTGTTCCGTTTCACTTTGCAATATTTCAGCAGTTACTTCTGACCGTATGGATTGTGATGAAGGAATGTTCATGGTCATGCTGAATGCAGAATATATCAATCCCGGCAATGCTGGTTTTCAGGTTTCTGAAGACGGAGTCAGCTATGGAAATTTTGCTTATACAGATTTACCGATTACGCTAGGACCATTCGAAGGAAATGGAGCCCGAACTTACGAGTTTGTGGTCACTGATCTGGAAGATAGTGCTTGTAGCAACTTTACGTCCGTCGCTTCTTATAACTGCACCGAAGAGTGCGTAATGGGAGATATTGAATTTGAAGCTGGAGCGTGTGAAACCAATGGTATGGTTCCGGTAACGTTCTATTTTGATTCAAATAACCATAGTGGTTCCTTTATTGTTGAATTGAATAATACCGTTATTGCAACCCGGGAATATGCCGACGGACCTGCTACGATCGTGCTGGACGGAACTGCATTGACGCCATATAATATGAGCTTTAAGGATGCCACCGTCGAAACCTGCGCTAGCAGTATTTCAGTTGGACCGTTTGGATGCATCCCTACAGCAAATCGGGAGACCACAATTTCGGGAGTTGAAGTATACGTCAGCGAGGCCACAGAGCGTTTGAATATTGAGCTACCAGTTTCTAATACAAATACAATTGTTAATGTTTATAATATTAATGGTCAACAAATTATACAAGAAAACATGAATTCAGGTACAGAAAATCTTCAAATAGATATCTCTAGTCTAAATAGTAATATTTACGTAGTAGAGATCATTCAAGAGCATAAAAGAGCGGTACGTAAATTCCACCGAATCAGATAAAATAATTGGACTCACGTAGTAAGGAATGTTGACAAAATAAATGACGATTTTTACTTGCTCTTTTTCCGCCACTCTGCACTTATTTAATCACCATTCCTAAGACCGATATCCGTTCATTCGAATATCGGTCTTTTTATTTTGTTTATTTTTGTCCATCTTATTAAACTAATTAAAATTACCAGAGACTTCTTTGTAGAGTGTGTCAGCGCGGAAGCCTTTTTTTAAAAATACCAGGCACGGGGGGATGCCATATGCATATGATACACTTAATGGTTAAGTCCCATACTATAATTACCTATGATGATCATTGATATAATTACGCTACTACCAGAATTACTAGCCTCCCCTTTTCAGCATTCTATCATGCAAAGGGCGCAGCAAAAGGGACATCTTCAAGTTAATACGCATCAACTGCGGGATTGGGGAATTGGAAAAAGTCGTCAGGTCGATGATTATCAGTACGGTGGAGGTGCCGGCATGGTCATCATGCCCGAGCCACTCAGTAAGTGTATTGAAGATTTAAAGGCCAAGACAAAATATGACGAGATTATTTTTTTAACACCAGACGGAGAACCGTATAATCAGGGCCTCGCCAACCGCCTATCTTTAAATGGAAATTTATTATTAATCTGTGGTCATTATAAAGGAATCGATCAGCGCATTCGAGATGAATACGTTACCCTTGAAATCTCTATTGGCGACTATGTCTTGTCCGGTGGAGAACTGGCGGCCGCTGTACTGGTAGATAGTATTGGACGTTTGTTGCCGGGCGTTTTAAACGATGAAACCTCAGCACTTTTTGATTCGTTTCAAGATGGAGTACTGGCACCGCCCGTCTACACCCGACCCGCCGAATTTATGGGAAGAGCAGTTCCTCCGGTTTTACTTTCTGGTCATGACAAAAACATTCAGGATTGGCGTCAGAAAAAGTCATTTGAAATAACAGAAAAAAGACGACCCGATTTATTAGACCATTAACATTCTTTAAATTCGTATTACTTATTCTACTTTATTTTTCATAAAAAAATAAGTGTATTTTTAACTTACCACGTAGCTCTTTCGGGGGATATAAAATTTTTTTCATTCAAAAATTTGGTAAAACAATAAATACAATTTATATTTGTATAGTATTCTGTATAAAATAAAAAACCAAAGGAAAATAAAAAGCGGACAACCGCTACGTTTCCCTTCTTAAAAAAGTAGCTTTCTATAGTTATAATTTAATTTTCCCAAACAGAGCTACATAGTATTTTCAGCAACTTGAAACTTTATTGGACCGCTAAGTCTGATTCGCTTGTTTATGTTTATAAACCGTTGATCAGTTCTAAGCCTATTTTCGTTTTTTCATCAATTTACCCTGATGAGAGCGAAACCCTGCATCCCAATTTATAACATTCAATTTGCAAAATAAAAATACCATGAACAACTTTGACAAACTCATCAACACATCTCCACCTAAATTTTCATTTTTCTTCTTTAAGGAAATCAAAAACTGAATAACACCGAGCTAAAAACTTTTGGTTTTTAGCTCCATAAATTCGCAAGTTGCTGATTCAGTCTTTGGGGACTGAACAATCATATATTGGTTCGTCACCATTGTGTGGCGGACCTCTTTTTGTCTCAACTCATCATATTTAACAATGAGCACTCTATTTATAAATTTATTAATTAAAATCTAATTCTCATGAATTCTAAATTATTACTTAATCAGAATCGCCCTCAAGGCAACAACGTAGAAAATAATTCAAAATGGCTGCAAACCTTACTTGGATCTTCTTTCTCTGTTTTTGCCAGTTCGCTTTTATTAGGGTTATTGTTCTTACCATTTCAAAATATCCAAGCCCAGTGTGGAATTACACCTGATCCTGCTGCTTCAACCACCGGAACTATTGATATTGATATCAGTACTTCTGGAACAACAGTTAGCCTGGATGCTGCTGTTTTGAGTGCTAAAGGCATCGCCCCAGTCAATGGCCCCGGAGGAGCTCCTGCTTGTAATTTATATCTGTACCCTAGTCACGAAGATGGGACTACTCCTGCTTTGGCGTTTACAAGTTTTGGTCTGGTAAATCAGCCCGGATTTCCAGCAGGATCTTACCACTTTAACATCAATGGTCAAGCCTTTAAAACAGAAGTAGCTGCCGGAGGATGGATATTGATTGCAGCTAGCAAGTCAGATGCAGCTGCAGCGGCTTTAACTACAAGTACTGATCTTACCTTTCAGTCGAATGAAATTCTTCCACCTGCTGTTTATACAGCTAATCTGAATAACAACATTATCACCGACATTAGAATCACTGCTTCTTCAGGGCCTAATTCCCCCTTTGAAGCATTTACAAATAATATTACAGAATTAACCAACTTAAGTAATGGTAGTACATTATCTGCCAATACAGGAACGGGTAACAACTGGACCGGTCCTTCTGCCGCGTTCATGAATAAAACTTGTGCCTCAAATAATGAACCTCTAGCCAATAAAATTTACCACGCATGTGGCAATATTAATGGTATGCATTGGTTTCCAATTGACGGAATCATTAAGACCCAATTTAATGAATCATTGGAAAATGATCTTAACCTTTGGGTTAAAGGTAACACGACCTTATTATCGCTACCACTCAACATTACTTGCGGAACAGCAAATCCAAATCCGAGTGTAGGAACAACACCGACCTACCCTACCAGCATTTACCAAGTAGTAGCCGATGATGATGGAATTCTAGATAACACAAACACCTCCGCTTCTATTGAAATTAATGTTACCATTACTGATACCGGGGATCCTACTTTTACTGCTGGGACTTGTACGGCACCTCCTGGAGGTCCTTTTAGCACAAATGAAGACGGTAACCTTCTAAGTATGGATGACTGTCAAACAACCATTCCTGGATTGAAACATCCCGGCACTATGGATAATTGTAGCGGAGCAATTTTGTCCGTTGTTTACACCAATAATGGTAACAGTACTGCATCAGCCATCGTCCCCGCTGGAGACTTTAACTCCTATAAATTCTCCTCAGGAACAACCACCGTCACCTATACAATAACGGATGGTAATACAAATACCGCTATGTGCAATTTTGATGTAATTGTAGAAGACGATGAAGATCCTTCTTTTCTAGATCCATCAGCAGCTATTGGGAATTTACTACTAGACGAGGTGCACGTAAAATATATAAATCCCAATTCCAGTCACAGTGGTCGAGTCAATATTGTATTAAACTGTAACAGCGGTAAATATCAAGATGACCTAGAAGCCGCGATGGCCTTCTTACCAATAACCGGGGATAATTGTAATCAAACTCCTATTGTTACCCCGATTGATACTACGATCACATCTCTAGCTTGTGCCAATCATGATACATTAACAAATATGATTGAGCATATCATTATAAATTATCAAGTTTCAGATACCTCAGGAAACATACTATCTACTCCCAGTGAAGAATTTAAAGTATATATTTTTACTCAGGATACGCTGCCTCCTGACTTTAACCCTACCAGTAGTTTAGCTAGTATTCCATCACCCATCATAATGGAAAATGAATCAACGGATGGTACCAGTACAAATCCATACATTTATGTAGGTGATACCATCAGATTTGGTACCAATCTAACTCCTAATAACTTGGCTTGCGAACTGGATTTCAGCGGACTTGGACCAGCTCCAGATACCTCCATGTTAGCCGTTTTTCCTGATGATTGTCAGAGTTTAACATTTACCTCAATGGTCCAAGACACAAATGGATTAATTATTTTTAGTGGAACCACAAATGATATCATTCACGATACCATTGTGCCTATGGAAATATTCGCTATAGGTATTTACACGATTACTTACACTGCCACTGACCCCTGCTCCCATGTGAGTCGATATTTGTTTACGCTTGTAGTTGAAGATAATACAGCTCCAGTTTTAGATGTTGCAGCTACCGTAAACTCAATTGCTAGTAGTTACAGTTCCGATCCGGGTGGTTGCGAAGCGACCATTCAGTTCATTGCTCCGACTATTTCAGATAATTGTGCCACTCCCGGAACAGGATTAAAACTAAGCGCAGAAGTTTTGATTGGATTAAACGCATCGACTTTGACCGTTGACCTAAATGCTGGTGGTACACCGTTGATGCATTCGGTTGAGCTGCCTGTGGGAACTTGGGGGATCCGGTATACACTTACGGATGGTATTTCAACATCAATAGTAGATTCTATTCAAATAGTAGTAGAAGATCTTCAGCCTCCTTCCCTCTCTTGTGGAATCGACCAGAAAATTAACAGTATTTGCCCTGGGACCTCTATTCCAGATTTCAGAGGAAATTCTACTTTATTTGACCAATGTGGTCCTGGAGGAATTGAGATTACACAAAGTCCTCCTACATCCGATTCCCTAGGATCCGTCGCAGCAAATGATCCCAACTTCTCGCTCGCAGATGGAGAAAGCTTTACCGTTACACTAACTGCTACGGATACTATTAATAATGCGTCAGATTTTTGCACATTTGTGGTAATGATTCTGGATCGGGACGCCCCAACTCCAGATACCATCCCACTACCTACTATCAACGCCAACACTACTTTGAATACAGAGTGTGGTCTTTTTGAACTAACGCCTCCCACTGCATCAAATTGTGATGGAACTTCTATTCAAGGTACGACAACCGACGCTGATAGCTTTACGGATCTCAATAACGATGGCATCCCTGACATTTATTTTTTCAGTACAGGTTCTACATTTGTCGAATGGACGTACCGAGATGATAATAACAATGAAAGTACTCAGACTCAAATCATCACGATTGCTGATGATATGACCCCCCCGGCCATCAGCATTACCGAAAGCCCACTTACCATACCGACCACTTCTACACAATGTTTTGCAAATATCAATCTTGATGGTTTTCTAACAAGAGCTCCTTCAACAGTGCCTTTCAGTACCAATCAACTCTCCAACCGTCAGTACATCGATAACTGTAGTGGGCCAGTCACCATAGCGTACGAAGTAAGTGGAGCTACTGAAATTCCACGTACTATTACTAGTTCTAGTATACCCCCCGTTCTGCGTCAACTTAATAAAGGTTCCAATATTATCACTTTTTACGCGACGGATGCCGCCGGACGTGAAGGATCAGCTATCCAGCAAATTAATGTACAAGACAATACACCACCCGATGCATCTGCCTCGCTTAACAATATTATTTTAAGTATTGGAGACATGAATGATGTGAATTCGAATGACTGTGCTTACACCATTGCAAACGGAGCTTTGGTCGATCCTACCGCTACCGACAATTGTGCCAATCCTCCTCTCCGTACCCTACTGGATGTAAGCGCTAACACCACCATCGATGGTGGTACCTTCTCCGATCCGACAACTTTTATGGCAGGTACGCTGGAAGGCTATACTTTTAACGTGGCCAATGGTACTTCGGCTGTCTTTACTGCTACCTATTTATTCAATGACGGAAATGGACAAACTATTAACAAGACTGTTGTTATCACGGTTGTTGATGACCGCCAACCCGATATTACCTGCCCAACTAACACCAACACCACCAGAGATGCGGATGGAAGCTGTGGATATTCCGTTATTGGATCAGAGTTTGACCTGACAAGTGTGGGTGATAATTGTACCAATTCTAGTCAATTAAGTATTACTAACAATTATAACAGTAGCGCTTCGTTAGCTGGTGCAAGCTTTCCTGTGGGTACTACCAATGTGAGATGGACTGTAACTGATTCAAATAATAAAACAACAACCTGTGATATAATTGTAACAATAGAAGATAACGTCGAGCCAGTATTAAACTGCGTAGATATCAATCGTAATTTACCAGCTGCCGGTACCGTAACGGTTGATGCTTTTGATTTTCTTTCGCTTGCAAATATTTCGGATGCCTGTGATGATGGTACTGATCCCTTGTATTATACCATAAGTATCGACCGGACTACTTTCGATTGTAGCGATGCGACCAACCAACCTATTCCCGTAGAAATTACCGTTACTGATCCATCCGGAAATATAGCTATTTGTCGACCTACGATTAAGGTTCAGGAAACTGTGGCGCCAACGGCTAATTGCCTGGCAGCCATTAGTCGTGATCTCTCGGCGACTGCTCCCGGAATGGTTACGGTGAATGCTTCCGAATTAAACAACGGATCTACAGATAACTGTACAGTAAATACTTCCGGACTTATATTCTCCTTTACTCCAAACGCTACCAATCCGATGACGTCCATGGATTTTGGTTGCGGAGACATTGGAGCAAATACCGTGAATTTTTACGCTATTGATGCCTCTGGAAATGTTTCTGCACCCTGCGCCGCAACTATTACTATTACAGATGCCACAAGCATTGCTATACAGTGCCAGGATATAACCAGAACGCTAAATGCAAATGGCAGTATCACGGTTAATGCTTCAGAATTTAACAGTGGTTCTACCGACAACTGTGGCGCTACAAGCGCTTTGACTTACAATCTTCGGGGAGTAGGGCCTTCAGCTGCTTTAGGTTGTACCAACATTGGAGACAACAATTTCATACTGGATATTTTTGACGGTACCAATACTTCCTCCTGTAATGTGGTATTAACTATCGTGGATCAGACCGGTCCCGTAGCAGATTGCCAACCAGTAACCGTCGATCTTACAGGAACTGGTACCCGAACCATCAATGCTGCTATGTTTAATAACAATAGTATGGATGTCTGTTCCGGAAATGCCCTGAGTTTTGAATTTAATGATGGTAGCACTACCAGAATAGTAGATTGTAATGACCTGGGCACCAATCCTGTTACGATAACAGTCAAAGATTTGTTAGGTAATGCTACCATCTGTAATACCTTCCTTACTGTACAACCAGAAAGTCCAGCTGTTTTTACTGCGGCTAGTGTATCTGGTGGAACGGGTGCCACGGTAGATATCAACATCACCGCCGATGATTATTATGAAATGGTTTCCTGGCAATTCTCAGGAGATATTGATCCAGCTTTTGCGACGATTAATAGTATCACTACCTCGTTTGCCGGAATATTTACGCCACAATTTGATGCCGTTACCGGAGAATTTCAAATGGGATATTCCCAGTTTCCTTCGGCAACTTTAGCAGATGGAATCGTGGTTGCCACCATTAATGTTACGCTCGTATCTAATATAGTAGGTTCCACTACTGCCGTCAATTTAAAAGACGGAGCACTCGCTCTAGAAATTGCACAAGGCTGTAGTGTTGCTCCACAAGCCACCGATATTGACGAAGCGACCCATTTGGTAGATGGCTCTTTAACGATTGCAAATGGACAAGTAACGATTGCTGGAATTATTCAGAATGACCAGGGTCTTGGTATTCCAAATGTGGACATTGCAGTAACCGGAGGAGTTACTTTATCTGCTACTACTGACGCAACGGGCGCCTATTCCGTAGTCGTTCCCGGAGGTAGTACCGTGACCGTCACGCCGACCAAAGATGTAAAACACAAGAACGGAATTTCCGCTTTGGATGCGGCACTGGTTCAGGCGCTGGCTAACAATTCAACTAGTGCAACCCTGCTCCCAACGCCAACCAGACGAATTGCAGCAGATGCTAATACAGACCAGTCTATTTCTGTTGGAGATGCTGGAATTATCAGTTTTGTAAATGTCATTTCAGGAGCTACCTTTCACAATCCTCCAGGATATGATGTCAATTCATGGGTCTTTGTCGATGCCAACCACGTCTTTACCAATCCACTAAATCCATGGAGCAATCCTTATAATGATGCATTGACCTACACCAACGTAACAACCAGTCAAACCGGTCAGAACTTCACCGGCATCAAAATAGGGGATGTCACCGGCGATGCAGATGTAACCATGTTAGCTAACCATGGAGATACACGTTCGGATAATTTAAAATTCACCATTCAGGATCAGGCTGTTGCAGCAGGAGAAACGATTGAAATTCCGTTAAAAGCAATCTCTTTCCAGGACTTAATCGCACTCCAGACTACCTTGAATTTTAATGCCAGCGCACTGACGTTCAATGGTATTTTAACTGATCAATTAGATCAGTCCGGGAACACAGTGATGGATTTATCACAGGCCGAATCAGGATTGCTGGCCCTGTCCTGGTACAGTGGACAAAGTGTAACCCTGGCCGATCAGGAAATAGCAGTTGTTCTGAACTTTACCGCTAATCAAGCACTCGAAACTTTGGAGGGTCATTTATTCGTTTCCGACGAACTGATTACAGCGGGAGCCTGGCATTCGGATCAGGAAGCAATTGGAGTAGATTTGGAAATTGAGGTACTGACAACTATCAACCAACCGGTTACTGGCTTTAAATTATTTCAAAACAAACCAAACCCTTTCCGTTCCAGTACCCTGATTGCCTTCAATTTACCAGAAGAAACTTATGGAACATTATCCATCTATGATATTTCCGGAAGACTCGTTTACCAGGTCTCCGAAAATTACGGTGCTGGGTACCACGAAGTAGCCATTGATCGCTCGCAACTGAATAAAAATGGTGTATTTATTTACCAATTTAAAACAGATAAGTACGCAGCTACCAAGAAGTTAACCCTACTCGATTAATCATTTTTTTGCATAAAGTTGTATGAGTCATTCTGTGTCTCTTTCGGAGTACACAGAATGACTTATACCTTTTATCATCTGATATAACTACCATAAAAATCCTGTTACCAGATCAGAAATTCAAAAACATTTGATCAGGAATTCAATTTTATAAAATCCCAACTTATCAAGTCATGCGAATAATAACTATATGCTGTTTTATACTAGCTTCTGTACTTTGTAGCCTTTCAGCCCAAATCACTATTGACATCCAAGAAGTTTCTACTTGTCAGAACACGGTCTCTGTTCCAGTTGTAATATTAGAAGATCAAGTGCTGACGTCTATTCAATTTGCAGTGGTTTGGGATGGTAGGAATGGCACCGGACTTACGTTCAGCGGAGCTACCGATATGATCGGTAATGGTTCTTTTGGACCCAATACAGATCCAGCAGCCGGCCCGCCCAATATTGGAGATACCCTCACTTATACTTGGTTTAATATCAATGGTCTGGCATTTACAGCGGGTGATCAGTTAATTACCATCGAGTTTGATGTGAACACACCGGGAGATATTTATCCAGTATTTTTTTTTAACGGACCTAATTCACCTAGTGAAGCAAAGGCTACGGGATTGTCTTTTGTACCAATATCTTTAACAACATTAGACGGGGAAGTCTCTAGCGCCAGTAATTCACCTTCATTCGTAGATTGTCCGGCAGATATCACTATCTCCAATACGGATGGCACTTGTTCCGACAATGTTTCCTGGATCGCTCCTACGGTGGTGGACTGCGATAACAATGCAAATACGCCAACCAGTACCTTTAGTCCAGGCGATCTTTTCAATATTGGAACCCAACTAGTTACTTATACCGTAACCGACGCAGATGGGAATGCAGGTGCTTGTACTTTTAATGTGACACTAACGGATGGCACTATTCCTACGGTTGCTTGTCCGCCAAATATAAATGAAACGCTGGCTGTTGGTAATACCTATACAGCTACTTCCTCCGAGCTGATGCCCACCATTACTGATTGTTCCAATACAACTATCAACTATACTTTAAGTGGTAATACTCAGGGATCAGATATTTATTCCGGACAAGATCTCGTTTTCAATATTGGCACTACTCAGGTTTTGTATACTATTTCAGACGGAATTAATCCACCTGTTGATTGTAATTTTTCGGTTACCATCAGTCAGATGGGTGGTTCCGGAATTACCCTCGATATCGGAGAGGTAATCGCTACTTGTGGGAATGATGTTGCAGTTCCAGTAATTATTTTAGAAGACCAAGTCGTTTCCTCTATTGATTTTACTATCTTCTGGGAACAACCTGGACTTACCTTCAATAATCTGACAAGCAATCTGCCCGGTGGAATTGTTGGCATTGGACCAGATCCAACTCCACCACATAATAACGGCTTAGATACCATCACTTATGGATACGCTATTTTTCCACCTATTGCCTTATCTGCCGGCCAGACCCTGGTAACGCTCAACTTTACTCCTACTGGTAATGCAGGTGACGTCATTCCAGTAAGTTTTTATCCGGGTACCTCCCACCCTGATTTTCCAGTTCCAGCTGAAGTATCCGACGCCTCATTCAATCCAATCCTTCCTGTGAACACCTTAAATGGTTCTATTACTATTGGTACTTCCGATATTTTCACCATTGATTGTCCAGCAAATATCAATCTAACAGACACAGATGGAGACTGCTCAGAAATAGCCTCCTGGCCCCCTCCTGTCGTAAATGATTGTAATAATAATTCAAATCCTCCCACCAGTAATTTCGATTCCGGGGATGTCTTTGGTATCGGATCACAAATAATTACTTATACCGTTACGGATGCAGATGGCAATTTAGCTACTTGCTCTTTTACGGTCAACGTTACGGATGGTGCTGCTCCGGACATCACCTGTCCAGCCAACATTAATGAGACCATATCTGCAGGTTCTACTTATACGGCTTCCTCAGCAGAACTGATGCCCACCGTGGTCGATTGCTCAAATACGACCATCAACTATACCCTATCCGGTGATACGCAGGGTACAGGAATTTACACTGGACAAGACCTCATTTTCAACACTGGAACGACTCAGGTATTGTATACTATTTCAGACGGAATGAATCCACCTGTTGATTGTAATTTTTCGGTCGTAGTCAACGAAATATCTCCCGGCGGAATTACACTGGATATTGGAGATGTAACAACTACATGTAATGATGATGTGGCTGTACCAATAGTAATTCTCGAAGATCAGGTAATTACCTCTATTGATTTTACCATCATCTGGGGACAACCTGGACTTACCTTCAATAATCTGACAAGCAACCTGCCCGGTGGAATTGTTGGCATCGGACCAGATCCAACCCCACCGCATAATAACGGCTTAGATACCATCACTTATGGATACGCTATTTTTCCACCTATTGCCTTATCTGCCGGCCAGACCCTGGTAACGCTCAACTTTACCCCTACCGGTAATACGGGCGATAGCATTCCAGTATTGTTTTATCCTGGCACAACGCATCCGGAATTTCCGGTTCCAGTGGCGGTATCCGACGCCAGCTTTACACCTATCCTTCCGATTAACACTTTAAATGGATCAATTACCATTGGTGGAAGTGAAGAAGTCATTATAAATAATTGTCCCGGACCAGTTACACTATCCTGCAATGATTCTACTGCCCCGGCATCCACTGGAATGGCCACTGCAACAGACGGTTGCGGCGTGAGTTTAACACCCGATTTTGTCGATGTGACTGATTTTACAACCTGTGGTAATACGGGAACAATTACCCGTACTTTCACCGCCACTGATGCCAACAGTAATGAGAACTCCTGCACACAAATTATCACAATCATAGATGAAACAAATCCGACTTTCGATAAAAGTCCGGCTCCCATCGCTAACATTAATTGTGGAGATGATTTACCAACGCAGGAAACATTAACTGCCAGCGATAATTGTGGCGCAGCGACTGTTGTTCCATCCATTGACCCTTTCAACTCAAATGAATGTGACGGATATACCATCACCTACCGATGGATCGCCTCCGATGACTGTGGAAATTCTACCGAAATAACGCGAACTTTTGAGGTCAATCCAGATAATGTTAATCCAGTAACACTTTGCCAGTCAGAAACAAATGTGTTGCTCGATCAAAATGGAAACGGTATACTAGATCCGGCAATTTTAGATAATGGCAGTAGTGACAATTGTAGTGTCAACCTAACTTTTACAGCCAGTCAAACTACTTTCTCCTGTAACGACCTCGGGACTCAAACAGTTTTTCTGACCATAGCAGATAATTGTGGAAATGAGGCAACCTGTGATGCAACGGTTTCAGTTATTGATGAAATTAATCCTACCCTTTCCTGTCCTGAAAATATTACATTAACGACTGGTAATCCTTCGGCAGTAATCAATGATATTGGTCTAGAGAATGCTGCTGACAATTGCGGTATTTCGGAAATTAACTATACACTTTCAGGCGCCACAAATGGTTCTGGAGTAGGAGATGCCAGCGGAACTGAATTCAATACGGGACAAACTATTGTAACCTATACCGTTTTAGACATATCCGAAAACAGCAACTCTTGTAGTTTTACTATTAATCTCGAAGGAGCCGTTCGAATTGAATGTCCAGAGCCAGTAACGACCAGTGCAATTATCGGAAGTTGCGATCAAACAATTAATGATATTGGCATTACAATTGTAAGCGATCCACAAAACATTACTTCAGTTTCGTACGAATTATCCGGCGCAACCACCGGAACCGGAATCGATGATGCTAGTGGTACTTCTTTTAACGTTGGAACGACACAGGTGACTTACACCGTCGTCGATGCTTTTGACAACACTAGTTCCTGTACGTTTGACGTGGTGATAACTGATACAGAAAATCCAGTATTTTTT
>Ga0114957_1001919_pt1 | contig 21149 bp, 20 predicted proteins | sample BantaG_FD_87175 | JGI IMG/M metagenome (GOLD analysis project Ga0114957, IMG submission 87175) | Marine algal microbial communities from Bantry Bay, Ireland - BantryBay_4 metaG | ecosystem: Host-associated > Algae > Red algae > Unclassified | place: Bantry Bay, Ireland | collected 2014-11-21 | reverse complement strand
GTAACCTGATAGCGTACCTTGCTGGTAAGCAAAGTGCAGAGCCTTGGATAAGATACTCAGCGGGTATAGCTTGGTTTCGGTATTTAGCCTTTGATTGGATAGCGCAAGATAGAGAAGGTTACTTTGAATGGCGGGCACATCTCCCTAGTCAGATTATTGCTGACCTTAATGATATTAATGCTCATCTGGGAGCATACACACCTTTGTTAGGTCCGATTAAGGATAAGGTCTATGGTGCCTATCTTAGGTCCAATGGAATCTCTGATGGCTTAGCCAACTATAGTTACTTTGTAAAGGTTATTTATAGTTTAGAGGAAGAAAAACATATTATTAATTAATTTAATATGTCTCTAGTCTTTATTTGTGGCCTCTTGCGCTAATCTCACACTCCCATACTTAAGCAAAGCAGCTTTGGCATCTTCATAATTAAGATCTGTTGAGTTAACAAGCATCTGAGTGCCTCTATCTACAAGCTTATTATTGGAGAGTTGCATATCTACCATTCTATTGCCCACGACTCTTCCCATTCTAATCATCACTGATGTAGTCAGCATGTTTAATACAAGCTTTTGAGCAGTTCCTGCCTTCATTCGTGTACTACCAGTGACAAATTCTGGCCCTGTGACTACTTCTATCGGATAGTCACTAACTCTCGCTACAGCACTATCAGGATTGCAGACGATACATCCAGTTTTGATGCCGTTTGACTGACAAGTCTTTAATCCATTGACCACATAAGGAGTACTCCCACTTGCAGCGATACCAACTACAATATCCTTCTCAGAGATTTGATAAGCTGTGAGGTCTTGCCAGGCCAGTTCTGGATTGTCTTCTGCAAATTCTTGAGCTTTTCTGATAGCCTTATCACCACCAGCTATCAACCCGATAACGAGATCAAGACTTACACCAAACGTTGGTGGACACTCTGATGCATCTAATATCCCGAGTCTACCACTAGTCCCTGCACCGAGATAGAAAAGCCGACCTCCATCCGACAAAGCTGAGTAAATAGCTTCCGCTAATACAGAAATAGAGTCAATTTGTTCATTGACAACTTGAGCAACTGTTTGGTCTTCTTGATTAATTAGAGTGACAAGTTCCTTAATAGACTTTTGCTCAAGGTCTTTATATTTCGATTCTTGTTCTGTAACTTTCATCGTGAAGTAAGTTTAGATTTTGATGATTGAGAGATTAACAATAGTCCAATATACGTGAGTAATCCATTTACCAAGAGTATCAAGAATCCAAACGTAAATCCTCCGAACCATCCTTCGGAATTGAGATTAAGGATGTATGAGATTATCGGGGCTAGTAGACAAATAATCCAAACCCATTTATCTATTACTTTTCTCTCAGTCAAGATGCCAAATGCATATAACCCTAAGATTGGACCATAAGTATACCCAGCTGCCTTAAAGAGAGAATTGATTGCCGACTCGTCAAGGTAACTGTTAAACACTAGAATTACCATAGCAAGAATGACTGAAAATCCAAAGTGAATAAAGTGACGTTGCTTGCTTTTTTCTTTCTCTGTTTTATTTGACTTTTCTGTCTCAAGGATATCAATACTAAATGCTGTGGTCATAGATGTGAGCGCCGAGTCAGCACTCGAGTAAGCTGCAGCTATTAGACCTAGGATAAAACAGATAGTGATACCAGCTGGAAAGTGTTCAAATGATAGCATCGCGTAGAGTCTATCTGTCCTTTCCGGAATTTGGATTCCATTAGTCTCTGCATAGATATAGAGAAGTGCTCCTAAGGCCAAGAATAAAAGATTTACAATAACCAAGATGGTGCTGAACATTCCGATATTCCATTGGGCTTCCTTAAGGGACTTACAACTGAGATTTTTTTGCATCATGTCTTGATCAAGACCTGTCATTACAAGAGCGATCAATGCACCACTAATAAATTGTTTGTAAAAATTATTAGCATCAAACCAACCATTTTCGAAGAAGAAAATTTGACCATATCCAGCATCAGCGATAGCATCAGGAATCTTGTAGAGTGTTAATCCCAAACTAGAACCGATGTAATAGACGGTAGCACCAACTGCAATCAACATAAATGCTGTCTGTAAGGTATCAGTCCAGATTATAGTCTTGAGGCCACCAGCGAAGGTATAACTATAGATCAAGGCTAAAGTGATAACTACAGTCAAACCAAATGAAAGGCCTAGAGGTTGTAAAACAAAACCATGCAGAACAAGTGCTACCAAGTAGAGTCTAAAACTTGCACCTACAATTCTTGATATGAGGAAGAACGATGAGCCTACTTTATAGCTAACCTTTCCAAAGCGCTTCTCTAAGTATTGATAAATCGTGACGGAGTTCATCTTATAATAGATGGGCATTAGCACTGTAGCAATGATCAGGTAGCCTACTAAATAGCCAAACACCATCTGCAGATAAGAGAATGCCATGTTGCCTCCACCAGCACCTACAGCACCAGGTATAGAGATAAATGTAACACCTGAGAGTGATGCTCCAATCATCCCAAATGCAACCACATACCAAGGTGACTTCCGTCCTGCAATATAAAAATCATCTGATGTGCCACCTCTACTAGTTAGCCTTGAGATCAAAATTAAGACTCCAAAGTAACCTGCAATTATCAACAATATCTGCTGTGGTGTGATATCCATAGTGTCTACTAAATGATCTTATATTGAGTTGAAGCCTTCCAGTTTTGTAAAGCGTTGTCACAAAATAGACATATTTAGAGATATGGTGAGAGTGTATGGAGCTTTCATCTCTTTAATAATCCTTACTTTTGCCTTGAATTTCAAATCAACAATTCTTTATGAGTAAATCTCCTTACGTCAAGAATTCAATACTTAACTCAATTGCTACTATTGAGTTCTTTCATCCTAGCCATAATTCACTACCAAGTGACATACTTGCAAAGATTGTGGAAGAGATAGAGTCATGTGATTTGAATCCAGATATTCAAGTGATTGTGCTGAGGTCAGCAGGTAACAGAACATTCTGTGCTGGTGCTAGTTTTGATGAGATGTTAGCAATCAATGATACAGAAAGTGGCCATGCCTTCTTTATGGGATTTGCCAATGTTATTAATGCTTGTCGCAAATGCAGTAAATTGATTATTGGGCGGATCCAAGGTAAAGCAATAGGTGGCGGTGTTGGATTAGCATCAGCAGTAGATTACTGTATCGCATCTCAGTATGCTAGTGTCAAGCTGAGTGAGTTAGCTGTAGGTATTGGACCATTTGTCGTCGGACCAGCTGTCCAACGAAAAACTGGACTCAGTGCAATGTCTCATCTTGCCATCAATGCTACCGAATTTATGACAGCTGATTGGGCTAAGCAGAAAGGTCTTTTCAATGAAGTATTCGACACAATCGAACAAGTAGATGCCTATATCAAACATCTTAGCGAGATTCTTGTTAATCAAAGTAGCGAGGCCAAGAAAGAACTCAAAAGTGTACTTTGGGCTGGAACTGAAAATTGGGATCAACTGCTCAAAGATAGAGCTGAAATAAGTGGAAGATTGATATTGACTGATGATGCCAAATCAGCAATGGCAAAGTTTAAAACTAAAGCATAAAATATTTATTTTAATTATAACTATAATCAACAAATGAAGAATTTATCATTACTATTTGTATTGCTATTAGCTACGGCTACAATGGCATTTGGTCAGGTGAAGACACCAGCTCCAAGTCCTAAAGTCAAAGTTGAACAACAATTTGGACTTACTAATGTCACTCTAGAATACTCAAGACCAGGTGTAAAAGACAGAGTAATCTTTGGAGACCTCGTACCATATGACAAAATGTGGAGGACGGGTGCCAACAAGAACACTATGATTACTTTCGATGATGCTGTGACTTTTGCAGGTACCGAAGTGGAGGCAGGTACATATGCTCTCTTTACGAAGCCAGGTAAGCAAATGTGGGAAGTCTATCTTTACACAGATACTGAAAATTGGGGTACTCCAGAAAATTGGGATGATGCTAACGTAGCTGCTAAGACTACAGTGAAGAGTTCAATGAATGCAACTTCAGTGGAAACTTTTCAGATTGGCTTAGAGAATATCACTAGTGATATGGCTGATCTCGTACTCTCATGGGAAAATACTCAGATAGCAGTGGCTCTAGGTGTTGCAACAGATAAGATGGCTATGGAATCTATCGATGCAGTTATGGCTGGGCCATCAGCTAGAGACATGTACAATGCTGCAAGGTATTACAGAGAAAACGGAAAAGACCTTGATAAGGCTCTAGATTGGATGACTAAAGCAGTTGCATCAAGAGGAGAAGAATATTGGAATACTCGTCAACTAGCACTTATACAAGCGGATAAAGGAGATTATAAAGGTGCTATCGAGACAGCAGAGAAATCTATTGAACTTGCTAAAACAGCAGGAAGCGACAATTATGTAAAGTTCAACGAGGCATCTATTGCTGAGTGGAAGAAAATGAAGTAAGAAACGGTTAAGTTTCTAACTCAAATATAAAGCTGCCTTCGTCATGAGGGCAGCTTTTTTTATTTGTCTATAATCTCAGATTCAATGCTTGAGAGGAGTTCAAGACTAGATTTGTCAAAGTACAATTCCTTCCCATCATATTGATTGCCAAACCATGTAATTTGACGCTTTGCATACCTTCTTGTTTGCTTCTGGATCTCACTGACTAGTGTCTGATAATTTAAATCTCCATCTAAATAGCGAAATATCTCTTTGTAACCTACTGTATCTAATGCTCTTTCTTTCCGATATTTCACTAAACCTTTTACTTCTTCAATCCATCCATTATCTAACATCTTGAGAGTTCTAGTATTAATTTTGTCATACAATGGTTGACGATCAGTATTCAGCCAGTAGGAGAGTATTCTATAAGGATGGACCCTTTCCTTTTTCTTTGCCTTCCAGTCGCTGTATTTAATTTGAGAACTATGGTACACCTGGAGTGCCCTTTCGATTCTACGTGTATTTTGAAGATCTAAAGTATTAGCACTCTCAACGTCTACCCGTTTGAGTTCTTTAATCAGTCCATCTGTTCCTTCATGAGTCTCTATTGACTTTACAAGTTTTCGAGCAGATTCTGTGATATCAGGAAACTCATCCAAACCATTGAGTAGGGCATTGATGTAGAGTCCTGTGCCACCGCACATTATTACAGAGTGATGAGTTTTATGAGCTTGTTCAATTGCTGCTTCAGCATCTTTTTCAAATCTTCCTGCACTATAGATATCTGTAAGATCCACAAGGTCGACGCAGTAGTGTTTTACTTTGTCTAGATCGTCTATACTAGGTTTAGCTGTACCGATATCCAATTGTTTATAGACCTGTCTGCTATCAGCAGAGATGATTGAGCATTGGAGATTTTCGGCAAGTTGCATGCTGAGATTAGACTTGCCTATCCCTGTAGGTCCACCAATAATGATGAGTGTTTTTTGTGATTTGTTCTCTACTATCATTCTCTTTTAACTCTAGGTAAATGTATTGTTATATTCTAAACTTCTTATCTTCAATGCACTAAATCTATTAACGATGTTGAGAATACCAATAATTGTCGTGTTACTCTGCTTCCTGACATCCAGTTGTACTGAGTCTGGAAAGCCAATTGTCAAAAATACTGTTGACCAAGTATTCGACTATGCTATGGTTATACATGGTGGAGCTGGTTCATTACGACCAGAGAATGCGGACGAATCAATGCGATTGGATTATACAGAGGCACTTACCGATGCCTTGAAGATAGGTGACCTTATTCTTAGCAATGGAGGAACAAGCGAAGATGCTGTTGTTGAGGTCATTTCATTCTTAGAAGATTCTCCACTTTTCAATGCTGGTAAAGGAGCTGTCTTTACTCATGATGGACAAAATGAATTAGATGCATCTATCATGAATGGTAAAGACTATAATGCTGGAGCTGTAGCTGCCATTCGCAATACTAAGAACCCAATCAAAGCAGCACAAGCAGTCATGAATCATTCTAAGCATGTTTTACTCACAAGTGATGGTGCTGATCAGTTTGCATTGAGTAAGGGGTTAGAAACTGTCGATACATCTTATTTCTTCACAGAAGACAATTGGAATAGATTACAAAATATCCTTGCTGAGGATAAAGAGACTGGAATAAATGAATCTTTCTATCCAGATTGGAAATATGGAACGGTAGGTGCCGTGGCACTTGATAAGTCAGGTAATCTTTCAGCGGGCACATCTACTGGTGGTATGACCAATAAGAAATATGATAGGGTAGGCGATTCTCCTCTTATTGGTGCTGGTACCTATGCTGATAATAAGACGTGTGGCGTCTCTTGCACAGGTCACGGTGAGTATTTCATTAGATATGCAGTTGCATCTAAAGTAACACATAGAATGGCTTACCTAGGTGAGTCGGTGGAGGAGGCTGCAGCTACCGTGATTGCTAATCTTAAGACTCAGGGAGGTGATGGTGGATTAATCGCTCTTGATAGTAAAGGTCATGCAGCTATGCCTTACAATACAAATTGTATGTTTAGAGGTTACATCGCTCCTGATTCTATCTTGGTAAAGTTTTTTGAATAAGGTATATGTCGTAAAGAGATTAATAACATAGCCACCAAGATTGCTCTAATAAAGATTGTTCTAATAAAGATTGTTCTAATAAAGAGATTAGAAGGAATAAAAAAAAGGAGACTGAAATGAATCAGTCTCCTTTTATTTTTTTTATCGAACTAACTTACTCTTAATAAGTCCACAAGTCATGCTCTAGATTGAAAAGCTCCATTTTTATCTTATTGGACTCCATTAATCTATCAACTCCAGCTTGATCATAACCATCATACATATCCTTAACTCTTAAGTCTAAAGAGTTTGATCGTTTAGTGATATAGCTTGCAAAGTATCTTTTTTCAAACAAATCATACCATGACATTGGAGCCATGTCGTTTTCTTCGTTATATACTTTGTACTTAGCAAGGTGCTCTCTTGCTTCAGGATAATACATCCAGAAGATTGGTAGAGAGTACTTGAGTTCTCCTGTATCGTAATCAATCTCATCAAGGATAGGAGAGATACCTATGATTCTTACATCCATTCTAGATGTTTCTTCATCAAAGTACCAGATTTCTTTTACTCTGTACTGCTTGATATCTTCCCAGTTGATAGAGTTCTGTACGATCTCAATCTTTTCTTCGTATGAATCATAATCAAATACTGATACAGTATCGATTTTATTCAATTTACCATTGATTTCCTCCATTGTTAATGGTTCTTTGAAGAACTCATCATTAAATAGAGCAATGTCGCCATTTTCTGCAATCTCTTTAATTACTGTGAAGAACGGCATCAATGGGTACTTGAATGTTAAATTCATTTTTTCTCTTGTGTCGATTACTCTCCAGATCCTCTTTTTCCATGCGATATCAGCCTCTCTTACAGGTTCGTAGTCGAGTACCATACTTTCTTGAATCAATGTATTTGGAACAATGTCATCTACATAATAGTCTTCCATAAGACCGTCAGCTTCAGTTCTGATTGTTCTGTCATCTTGAGATTGCCCAGATAGAGAGCATAGCATCCCGAGTATTACGATAAAGAAAAATTTAATATTCATAATTAAGTGTTTTAAGTAATCGATATAAGGCCTTCCGAATTTCCTTATTTGATGTTAAATACCATACCACCAAGATCTCTAGCTGCTCCGTCTCCAGGGCACTTGCACTTGATGTTTTCAAAGAAATATTTATCTCCAGGTACAGCTTTTTTAATTAACGCTTGAGTTCCACCGTTGAACTTTCCTCCAGGGTTCTCTGATACTTGTGGATCTTGTCTCTTCGGAACTCTTACCACTCTATAGCCTGCGATATTACATTTTGCATCGAAGTCAAAGTTCTCAAGTACAGGAAATACACCAGGCTGGATTTTGAACTCTCCACTTCCCATACCTCCACCTCTAGACTTAGAGAGTTTTGGTACTGGATCTGGTATTCTTTTTACTCTAAAGTCCGCCGACTTAGTAAATCCATCAGCACTTGCAGTAACAACAGCTTTACCAGGAGAGTTTACTGTAGCAACCCAAGATCCACCTGATCTGCTGATAGATCCCCCTGTCATATTGACTTTGATATTATTACTATTTACACCAGCGATTGCAACCTCAACAGGGTTGGGTACACCAATGTAAAATACGTTCATCTTAGATGCAGAGATTGTTCCTGATCTTTCTCCAACTTCGTAAGAGAACTGTCCTGTGTAAGTCTTTGTTTGACCAGTTACCGGGTTGAATACATTTGCCTTTGCATTTAATGTCTTCTTCCCAAGTGTAGAAGCCGTTTCTTTGTAAACTGCCTTACCATCTTTATCTGTTGGTAACTTCTGTCCATTGACACTAATACTAATTTTAGTCTTACTATCACCTCCAGCGAATGCACTCAAGAAGACATCAGACTTGTATTGTTCGCCCTTAATGACATAACTTTTCTCAGGTGCAGATACGACTGTAAACTTGTTCAAAACAACTGTTTCACTTGTTCCAACCTTACCTGAAAGGTAATTAAGCGCTGTTGCTTCAGTTGATTTTACATCATTCTGATACTTTGTGAAAAGTGGAATTACTGCTGCAACTGGCATATGATCAAAGTTGAAGTGTGACCAGCTTGCTTTACCTTTAGTCTGCCATGATTCATCGTCAATTGCAATTGCAAACTCTTTTTCAGTTTCTTCTCTATCTTCTTCATCAACAAACTGAAGCATTTTAGTTTTGTATTCGAGCAATTTAGCTTTGATTTCTTCTCCCATTCCCGTTACTGAACCATCAGCTTGAGGTTCACCTACAAGTAATCGAGTTGTTACATCAAAGTTCTTCTTTCCAACATACTCACCTTTATCTGGTCCTTCTAATACATAATCGCCTGATTCAAAAATAAGTGTAGTTTTGATTCCAGCTAGATAGTCATTCATTTCGGAAGACAATTCTCTAATTGGATCAACACGGTCAGCATAAGTTTGATATGATGACTTTGCCTTTGCTCCTTTTGCAATGATCGCTGGCATAGACCCATTTGCTTGGTCCAATGATACATTAGACTTTTCAAGTCCTTTGTCTACCAACTTAAAGGCATTAAACACCTCAGCTGAGACATTCAGTGCTAGTAGGGCGGTAAGTACGAGGTACATGATGTTGATCATCAGCTGCCTCGGTTCCTTAGGTATAGACATATTCTATGTTTTTTTTTTGGTTAAAAATTATAATTGAATATATCAATCCTATCCTCTAAATGCAGTAAGCACGTTACCATATACGCCATTAAGCGATGAGATATTCCTGTTGAGTGAACTCAACTGTTCTTGGTATAGCTTGGTATCATCTACAGTTTCATTTAATGTGCTCATTGCTTCATTCATTTTAGAATAGAAGTTACCCATTGTTTTTAGCTGATCTCCTGTCTGGCTAAAGTCTACTTCTTGAAGTGCCTTTAAAGAACCTAAGCTCTTAGACATTCCTTGTAGCTCAATAAGCATTCCATTCATAGTTTCTTGAGCTTCTTCAGCTGAAGGTCCTGCAGATGCTGCACCTCCTGCGACTAAAGGTTGTAATCCACTATTATTATAATTATCTAGACCTGGGTAGAGTTTCTCCCAGAAGTAATCTTTGTCAGGTCCAATGATTCCTAAGAATAAGAAGAGGATCGCCTCTGTAATTAGTCCAACACTTAAGAGATCAATCTTCATATCACCGATAGAAGGCATAGGCCAAGATTGGATTTTGTATAGTGCTCCAAGCATTACGAGTGCGGCACCAACACCAATGATTAAGTTTTTTAAATATTTAAATCCTTTTGATTTTACAAAGCTCATTATAATTACAATTTTAAGTTAAGAATTAAGCAATAGTTATGAATTAGGGTACTATCAATAGACCAGACTTGTTACTCATAGGAGATGACAGGGTGGTCTTAATTGTATAATAGTTTCAATGAAAGTGTGTTTTTTACTAGTAGGATAGGAATTTCAATATACTAGAAGTCACTTGCTGATCTACCAAGGAAGGTCAATGCACATCTAAATCCTACATAAGATTTAGTTGTATCTTGATATTCCCAATGCCGAGTACCAGTCTGACAGTAATATGCAATATCTTTCCATGACCCACCTCTAATTACCTTTCTCTTAAATGCTTCAGGATCATCGTCTTTTGCATCATACTTAAGATCAGGGTTGAGATCATGTACATGTGAGTATGCATTTGGATGGAATGCCGTTTCAGTCCATTCAGAAACATTACCAGCCATATTGTACAATCCGTAATCATTGGCAAAGTAAGCATCAGCTTTTACAGTATAGAATCCACCATCTTCTGGATAATTACCTCTACCTGGCTTGAAATTACCAAGAAGGCAACCTTTTGTATTTCTCATATAATATCCACCCCAAGGGTATGGAGCCATATCTCTACCTCCACGAGCAGCATACTCCCATTCTGTTTCCGTTGGAAGTCTAAATTCCTCCGTCTTAGGTTGATCTTCTCCTTTGTACATGTCCCAGTACTTTGTTCTCCAGTGTGTGAAAGCCTTAGCTTGCTTCCAATTGACTCCGACTACTGGATAGTCATCAAATGCTGGGTGCCAGAAATAATTTCTAGTCATTGGTTCATTATACGAGTAAGAAAAGTCTCTAATCCAAACTAACGTATCTGGATAGACATTCACCTCATCTTTCTCTATCAAGGCTGATCTTACTTGCTCTTCTCTAGAAGATGCTTTTTTCCAATCTACCCATTGATATTCATAGTTGTATTGTCTAGTATCGAGCTCTCTTTTACCATTGAGTACCATGTCGCCTTGATAGTACATATTGTCGAGAGTTTCGTCAGAATAATCTAACTCATATTCCCAATCTAATCTATCGTTACCATAATCATCTGTAATGAAGTCACCCATCTCTGTGTGAGCTAAACTGTCTCTTACCCAATGAATAAACTGTCTATATTCATTATTTGTTACTTCAGTGTCATCCATGAAGAAGCCTTGAATAGAGATAGCCTTTGGTTTCTGATTGAAAGTTGTGAAGAGTTCTTGATCACTCTGACCAATGTGAAGTGTACCTGAAGGAACATATACCATTCCGTAGGGATTAATACCATTCCATGATGGCCTATCCATTACACCTATTAAATCACCAGTTTCTTCTCTTCCACATGATGAGAGCATAATGACCATTCCTAAGATTGCCATTAGTAAAAATCTAAAATTTTTCATTCTACAGTGTTTTTTCCAAAAGTATTTTCTATTGGAGTCGCTAATATACCGAGATAATATTCATTGAGAAAATAATCAAGGTTGTTTTTTAGACTCATTTTAAGATCAAATCCACATCAACATAACTTGGACAACGCAAATCCAACTGCTGATAATGAAATAACATTTTTTTACAAGTTTCGAGGCGAGTACATTGTACTTGGTGGTAGTCCTGTATTAATCTCTTTTTGGAAGCTATATTTTAACATTACTTCGTGTGTTCCGTCACTTACGTTCTTCAACGTACTCAACAGAACGTCAAAACTATACGATATTGTATATCTGTCATTAAATTTTACACCACTCATTAGGGATGCCGATTCAATGCTATTTTTAGAATAGCCACGGACTTGTATTCCTCCAAAAATGTTGCCACGTTTTATTGTTGCAAACACTTGTGTCTGGATATTATCAAAATTCGTTCTCACGATAATCCCTGGCTCTAGTAAATATCCACCTCTAAGAGGTAAATAATAGATTCCAATTAATTCAAAATTTTTACTTTGAGTGTAATCGAACTGATCAAATTCTCTAGAAGTTGGGATAATATTATTAAATGATAAACCAAGATCAAATAATGGATGAGAGACAAATGTGGCCAGTGAATACTCAGGGTATAGATTGCTAATCTTTTGATTTGAAAGGATTGGGTCTTGATGATCAGGGACACCGCTATAATTTCCATCAGGTGTAATATACTTACTGCCATCTAATGATAGTTGGCTCAATCCCAGAGACCCACCTCCAGAGATTGTTAAGTTACTAGTAGATCCTATCCAGTTATAACTCAGGCTAAATCTTGAGACAGACTCTGCACCATTTTGAAAAGATTCTAATTGAGTTCCAATTCCGCCATTCAGAATGTGCATTGGGAGAGTTGCATTGATTTGATATTGTCGTGGATTCTCAGTTACTCCTTGCCATTGAGTACGGTAGTATCCAAAGATATTTAAGTTGTCTTCAATACCAGCGAATGCGACATTGGATTGATAGATATTATACATCTGCATGCTATACTGAGGTGTCTGCTGACAATTTATAGTCGAAAGATGGAGAGAGGTAATAAGTAAGACAATACCCCGAGTATAAAATCTAGTCTTGAGCATAATATTAAGACTAAGATAATAATATAATTTGAGAGTTGTTGAATAAGGTTTCATTTAGCCTTGGATGACCAAGGTGTCATAGGCGAGATGTACATTTGGCGACAATGTTTTTTGTCTTTCCTCATGTCTTCCCATCTTGTGACTCATATGAATCAGATAGGTTTCTTTTACATTGAGAGCCTGAGCTAATTCTTGTGCTTCATCTACATTGAAGTGTGTAGGATGGAGCTTGACTTCCAGAGCAGTCACAATCAGGGTCTTAATTCCTTTAAGGAGATTAAATGTTTCATCTGATAGTGATTTCAGATCGGTCAAATAAGCGACATCACCAATTCGATATCCTAGAATTGGAAGTTTGCCATGAAGTATTCGTAACGGTAGTATTTCGATGTCACCGAGTTGAAATGCACTGTTTGGTTTTATCTCGATAGGGGCTAACTTGGCCGCTGTTGAATAAGTTTTATTAAAGATGTATTGATATCTCTCTTTAAGATTGTCAAGTACTCTAGCCTCAGCATAGAGTGGGATGTCATCTTTGAGTATAAAGTTATATGGCCTGATATCATCAAGCCCAGCTGTATGGTCATTGTGCTCATGGGTAAGGATGATACCATCAATTTGCTTCGTTTGCTGCCTGAGGAGTTGCGTTCTCAAGTCGGGTCCTGTATCAATAATTATGGTAGTATTTACACTTTCGATAAGAGCAGAAGATCGGAGTCGCTTATCTCTAGGATCAGTAGATGTGCAAGTGTAACAGGAGCATCCCAGCATCGGTACACCATAGGATGTACCAGTTCCCAATAATGTGATACTTAACTTGCTAATGACAGATTCATTTGAGTGTCAAAAAGTTCTGGTCTGAGACTTGCCAAGTATTGTTTACTTTTTTCATCAAGAACAGTGAGATCTGATATCGGTATCGTTGAGAGGACAGTATTCAGTGTGATAACTCTTTGTTTTGTTTCATAGAATCTATTGAGCACGACAATGTTGCGGTTTTTTACTATACAATACCCTGATTTGAACTGTCCTTTTTCGTATCTTACAGTATACCCAAGAAGCATCAAGAGAGTTTCTAATTTTTTTAATGTTCCTTTTGAGAAAGAATTTCGCATTTAAGATATAAGTTTGTACAAATATATGTTTTTTCGATATATAGTATAATTTTTGATATGAAGAGATTTGTTTTTATTTCAATATTTATTTTAGGAAGCATCGTTCACTTGCAAGCTCAAGGATTTGAAGCTAAGGCTTTTACTGGGTTTACGCTTTCGCAAATGGAAGGTGACAACCTCGCTGGATTTGATAAGGCTGGGCTCAACTCTGGGGTGCAAGTCATGTTTCATATCACCGATAAGTATCTTGTAGGGATGGAGCTCGGATATATTCAAAAAGGAAGTCGTCAAGGGATTTTGGATCTGAAACTCTTTAGTACTGATGTAGTGACTCAACTTAATTATTTTGAATTGCCTGTCTTATTTGAAATTAGAGATTGGTATGATGAGAAGATAGAAGGACATCGTGTTGCTGGTCACTTAGGAGTATCATTTGCTTACCTCTTTTCAGCTGATAGTGAAAATGAGCTGATTATGTCATATGTTGATGACTTTGAGAATGAACTTTCATTTGTTGCTGGTGGTACCATTGCTATCACAAAGAGATGGTATACTACTCTGAGATACCAAAGAGCTTTTACCAAGATGTATAAAGATACAAGTCTCAATACAGATGGATTGCTTAATTATCTTTGGTCGATAAGAATGGAGTTTAAGTTCTAATCTCAATGCAGAATCAACTCTTTGATTATCTTTGAATTCACTAAAACATAGTAAAAGCGATGTATAAATTCAGCCGTATTTTAATTGTTGCACTGTTGGTGTTTGTATTCACTCACTGTAACACTAAAGAGCAACCGAGTAAGAAGGTTGAAACTGTAGCACAACCAGCACGAGCTAGTGGACCACAGATACCAAGCATACCTAAGGAGATAATGATCAAGCTCTATAATGAATGTGATTACACAGATTATATCTTTCACGACTTGCCTTTCAGTATGAGTCAAGATGAGCCTGGGAGTATAAGAGCTAATCTCAACTATATCTCTGTCCAACCCTTAGGCCAAATTCCAGATGGATGTAAGGCAATAGGAAGGCAGTTCTTTCATATCAATGGTGAGATTCCTTACGAGGCTAATGTTTACTATAGCGATAATTGCAAATTTTATGTTTTTGTTGATGGAGAGACTCCGCTGTATGCAAATATGATGTCGACAGATGGAATTCAATTTTTTAATTCTATGATCGATCAAGCAATGTCTGCTCAGAAGGCTGCTGGACAATAATTGATTTGCAATGGGCAATGTAGCAGTTATAGATCTCGGTACTAATACCTTTCATCTACTCATTGTCAGACTACATACTCAAGGTAAATTTGATGTCATCTACCGTGAAAGATGTTATATCTACCTTGGAGGGCAAGGAATGAGTTCTATAGGGTATGAGTCTTACCAAAAAGGAATCGAAACTCTTCAATATTTCACAACATTACTCAAGAAATATAACGTTACTGATGTCAAGGCAATAGGGACAGCTGCACTTAGGTCTGCTGCTAACGGTAAGCAATTTGCCAGAGATGTTCTCAATCAAACAGGGATTGAAATCTCAATTATAAGTGGAGACCAAGAAGCTCTCTATATTGCCAACGGAATTAGTAATATCTATCAACATCAAAAGGCTCATCTTATCATGGATATCGGAGGTGGAAGTGTAGAGTTTATTATTGGTAACACAAAGATAGATTGGCACACAAGCATCGATATCGGTATCTCTATACTTTATCAAAAGTTCATGACATCAGACCCAATCTCAAGTGAAGCACTGAATGCCATGCTTGACTATCTGGATGACCAACTCCTCCCACTTGCAGATGCTATCAATCGTTACCCATCTTACGATCTCATCGGAGCGGCTGGCACATTTGAAGTATTGAGTAGTCATCAAAATGGAGAGAGCAATCTTCCGATTCAAGAAATTGATCTAGACAAAATTAAAGACCTCTATCATCAAGTGATCCACCTTGATCTCAATCAACGTAAATCTATAAACGGTATCCCTGATCATCGCGGCAAATACTTAGTTGTAGCCATGGCTCTTATTATTAAGACAATAGATCTTGTCAATCTTAACACAATCTATGTCTCATCTTATTCCTTAAAGGAAGGTGTGTTGCTAGACTTTTAGAGAAGCCTAAATTTTATTTTAGAGATTATTAACTATCTTTGCGTGATGCAAGAGATTATTGAAGTAATGAGCTATCCTTGGGCACTGAGAGCCTTACTTGTATCCATGATGGTCGGGATCATGTGTGGAGTGCTTGGCTGCTTTATTGTCTTGCGCAATATGTCACTTCTCGGTGATGCTTTATCACATGCTATTCTTCCTGGTGTATTCTTTGCATTTCTTTTATTTGGATATAGTGCTATTGGATTTTTTGCTGGAGCTACAGTTGCAGGGGTATTGACAGCAGTAGGAATCTCATGGTTACAACAGCATGTACAGACTAAGAATGATGCCTCTATCGGCATTATTTTTACCGCAATGTTCAGTATTGGTGTCATTGGGATCAGTAAGATTAGTAAGAGCGATGGAGTGCATCTTGACCTCCAACATTTTCTCTTTGGTAATATCTTCGGGGTGACCAATGAGGACTTAATCATTACCTCAATAGTATTGGTCTATACATTGATTAGTGTAGTTGTTCTCTATCGGTATTTGTTTATTAGTACCTTCCAATCGACAATAGCTGAGGCAATGGGTGTCTCAGTGAAGACGCTTCACTATTTTCTGATGTTTTTACTATCAATTGTTGTAGTTGCCTCATTGAGTGCAGCAGGAGTCATACTCGTAGTAGCCATGTTAGTGACACCAGCAGCGACAGCATTATTGTTGAGTAATAAATTGAAAAATGTCTTGGTGATTTCAGCTCTCATTGGTTTACTTACAACAATAGTTGGCTTCTTTGTCACTGTAGTGATGGATACGACACCTGGACCAGCGATGTGCCTCGTAGCAACGATGTTTTATCTGACTGCAGTTTTTTTTAGTCCAACCCAGGGGCTAATCCACAAGGCATATGTCAAGTATAAAGAGAAAAATAGAATAATTCATGAAGATGTCCTCAGGCTACTAGAGAAGTCTAAGCCATCAAAGCTGGCAATTGATACTATTGCCGATAAACTCGATCACTCAAACATTCGAATAAAACAAGTAGTGCAACGAATGTTGAACTCTAAACATGTCATTAAAGTATCTGGTAACTTTGTTATCCTTACAGCCTTAGGAGACAAGGAAGCAGTGAAGATGCAAAGAGCTCACAGACTTTGGGAGACATATCAAACAAGAGAAATGGGGATAGATCCTGAATCAGTACACCAAGAGGCAGAACTCTTTGAGCACCACCTCAATGATGATCTCTTGTCAAGAGTAGATAATAAACTTGGTTTTCCAGATACTGACCCACACGGTTCTCCGATACCGAGGGATAAGTAATACCATTTAAATAGTAGAAAGTCGGTTATATTAGATTAGAATTAGTCAATCTCTGCTTTGAAAATACTCATCATTACCTTTGCCGCCCATAGCGGTATTACGGCTATCATTGTGTTTTTTGCCTTAATCTTATCAATTTCTCTTCTATAATCTTATCCGACACCTTAAAATCTAAATCGTATAACTACTGAGGCCCAACTGTATCACTGTTTGAAGAATGGATCTTCATACACCTATCAATTCTGCTCAAAAGCTATTTTAGATCCTTTCAGCTCAAATTATTCAATCAAAGCAAATACTCTTGGCAAATCTCATCAATTGCTATTGAAATTGGTGTGTACTCAAATCCATCAACTTGGATTGCCTTTGATCCATCATAACTCAGTGATTGAGCAGCAGTCAAAAGACTTCCTTTAGTGATAATCTGCTTCGAACTGAACGGAAAGATACTTATCAATTTATTGATAAATCCTACAGAATTGATATGCCATCTTTTGATTGGATGACTTGGTGCATTTACACCGAGTGATTGAGCTACAGTTCCCATCACTTCCTGATAGGTATGATTCTCAGCACTGCAGAGCAATCCTTGATTATCCATTACTCCAAGTGTCATGACTTTTCTTGCCAATCTTGCAACATCTTTAGCATAGACAAATCCAGTCGATCCGGTAGGATAGTAGTTGATTCCTTTGGCAACTGTTTCTATCATTTTTGGGGAGCCTTGTGACCAATCACCAGATCCCATAATCAAACTTGGATTGAGGATGGTAGCAGTTAATCCCTCTTGCATGCCTCTCCAAACTTCAAGCTCAGAGTCCTTCTTGCTCTTTCCATAAGGACTATAAGTTACATCAGGTCCTGACACATGCGATGTATCAATTGTGTGACCAGAGTGTCTGCCTAATGCCGAGATACTGCTGATATGTACCAGTTTTTGTGTGTGATGCTCAAGACAAGAGTTAACTATATTAGATGTAGAAGATACATTGAAGCGTTGCATTTCTTTATGCTGTCTTTTGTCAAAACTTACGATAGCTGCAGCATGAATAACAAAGTCAACTTCTGCGATCAAGTCTGAGACAGAAAATGCATCATAGAGGTTACACTGGACATAGGAAAGTCGTCTGTCATTCTGCTTTTGTGGTGATGTTTGATTGTAGATGCCTACGATATCATGGTCAGTCCACTTGAGTATCTCTTCGATAAGATACCGCCCGAGAAATCCAGATGCACCAGTAATCAAAACCTTACTCATATATGTATGGCTCCACCTGAGCTATTTTTACTTGCTCCTGTAACAGAGGCTAAAATATTAGTTTGATTTGTGACTCTCAGATAGGCAAGGAGTACCATTAATTTAGTCTCTTTGAAGTTGACATCAATCTCTTGTGGTATGATGAGTTTACGTTCTCCGAGTTGATATGTGAGTTGAGAAATTAAAAAAGGATGATGAGTGCCACCACCTGTAACTAAGATATTTTGAGCACCAATCTTCTCGGCTTGATCAGCTATTACTTTTGCCAGAGCGACAACGAAGGTGTACATCTTATCCTTATCAGAGGTATTGTAGTATTCAATCTCTGGGATGAACTTGAACTTGATCCAGCTATTGTCAATTGCTTGTGGTTTGTGGATAGTGAGTAATCGATGAGTAATCAAAGAATCGTATAAAGCCTCATCTATTTTACCTTGGAGTGAAAGCTTTGCGTCTCTATCAAAGTCTTTACCAAACTTACGAGCAAAGTGATTCAAGACTTGATTGCAAGGAAAGAGGTCGTAGCCAAAGCGAGTACCATCATGCTCATAGCTTACATTACAGATTCCGCCAAGGTTAATGACTAAGTCATACTCGCTATACGATTGTTGGTCGAGAAGTGGAGTAAGTGGTGTGCCCATCCCTCCCAAGGCAATATCACCACGTCTGAAGTCAGTTAATGTTGGGACTCCTGTCAATGCTGCTATCGTTCCTCCATGTCCAAGTTGGTAAGAAAGATTCCGTTCTGGTACGTGAGTCACGGTATGCCCATGAACAGAGAGGTAGTCTGGTTTAATCTGATGTTTCTTAATAAATGCAGTCACTTGTTCGGCAATCCAAACGCTGAAGTCATTCTCCAATAACAATGTTTCCTTGAGAGCACTCCCATCATTCACCCTAGAGAGTAGGGTCTTGATGTGATTGAGAGGAACTGTTTCGCCTTGGATGAGATTGATATCTAACTGTTCAGTTGATGGATCGTAATCCATGTGATAGGCAGCAATATCAATACCGTCTAGAGAACTTCCACTCATTACACCAATTATTATCATTTGTTTTTAGATTTCACTGTTCCAATTCCATGCGTTACTTGATCTATAAAAGTAGAGGGGAAGTGATCGATTCCCGGAAATCCTAGTTTGATGTCTTGACCATTCTTAGGAATATATGCTGTGTTGAAGATGTAATCCCAGATTGCTAAGGTCAAGCCAAAATTAACTCCATTTCTTCGATCTGCAGGGAGGTTGTATGCGTGATGCCAGATATGCATCTCGGGACTGTTAAAAAGCTTCTTCATTACTGGACTCAATGCTAAGACTCCGATGGCAGCACCACCAATAATAGATATGATTTGAATAAATATACTTGGATTATTTAGAAGGTTGACATCAAAATAGCCAAATGCAACGATTAATCCAAAGCCTCCTCCAAGGATGCCTCCTGTAACTCTGGATGAGATGCTGATGTTAGAATGGTTGTAATGACCCCATGCCAAAGTAAAGATGTGGATGATAAAGAAATCATAGAGACCGATTCCTAACAAGGCAAGCGGTAGGTATTCTAGCGATCGATAGACAACGTTTTCCATCCAATGATAACGGAGATGTGCAGCAAATCCCATTTGCTCGACACTGTGATGTACCTTATGGAAGTTCCAGAGCCACTCCACCTTATGGAGAAGCCTATGTATCCACCATTGCACAAAGTCTCTTACTAAGAAACCAATCAATAGGACAGACCACATCGGGAATGTTCTCAGAGGGTTGCTTTTCTGCATATCCCAACCAGTTACTCCATAGATTCCATCATTGAATAAGTTGACAATGACATCTGAAGCGGCATTGTAGATGATCAACGTAAAAATGAAAAAATTGAAAAACATATAGAATGCATCCAGCCAAAAATCCCTTCGGACTATTGCTTGATTCCTTCTCCAGGGGATCGCCACTTCTAATGCAAAAAAGAAAAGTGATACGGCTATCAGCCAATAAAAGTAGCTATTGACAGTTGGATGTGTAATCTCATTCCAAAGATAACTCGCATAGTCACTATAGGCATTGACAAAGATGTCGAAATAGCGTTGAATCATAATCAAGGATACATTGTCATAAATATACGGTAAACATCCTACAGAAGTAAGAGTTTTCGACGAATGCTTTTATTCACCTTATGCGCTACAAGCTGTCTTGGTGCTGACTATTTTGAGTGGTGTCTCGATAAGACTCTTGTAACCTCCAATCACTTCTTGGAAGTTGTGAATCCCTCTTGACTTTAGTACTGATGCTGCAATTAGTGAACGGTAGCCACTTTGACAATGGATATAAAAGTTGCCATCATCAGGGTAGTCAGTAAGGTGATTATTAATGTCAGAAAGCGGAGTATTGACAGCATTGTCGACATGACCATTGGCATATTCAGCAGGTTTTCTCATGTCATAAACTGCTGAGTCTGACAATTGAGCTAAGTCACTTGCCTCTATCTGAGTGATGCTGTCAAGCTCTCTGCCTGATTCCTTCCAAGCTGCGACTCCGCCATCTAGGAATCCAAGAGTATTGTCAAATCCAACTCTAGAGAGCCTTGTTACTGCCTCTTCTTCTCTCCCTGCATCTGTGACGAGTAGGATAGGAGTGGCAATATCTCTAATCATATCTCCAACCCATGGTGCAAATCCTCCATCCAATCCGATGAAGATTGATCTTGGGATATGGCTCTTAGCAAAGTCAGTCTTTGATCTCACATCAATGACGAGTGCCATGTGAGAGTCTGCGATTTGTTCAAAAGTCTGTGGGTCAAGTTTACGTGTTCCTTCGGTAATCACTGTGTCGATATGCTCGTATCCTTCCTTGTTGAGTTTTACATTGAGAGGAAAGTATGCAGGAGGCGCTGTGAGTCCCTCAGTGACCTCAGCAATAAACTCTTCCTTAGTCATATCAGCTCTAAGCGCATAGTTCATTGCTTTTTGATTCTTCAGACTATCCTGAGTAATCTT